>Ga0116162_10000152_pt1 | contig 58330 bp, 54 predicted proteins | sample AD_UKC105_MetaG_FD_89875 | JGI IMG/M metagenome (GOLD analysis project Ga0116162, IMG submission 89875) | Active sludge microbial communities of municipal wastewater-treating anaerobic digesters from Hong Kong - AD_UKC105_MetaG | ecosystem: Engineered > Bioreactor > Anaerobic > Digestate...
CCCCTCCAACGGCAAGTGGCTGGTGCGAAACGGCCCCACCGCCTACTTCGGGAACTCGGCGGACACGGTCCAGCCGGCGGACTACGACGGGGACGGGACCTGGGACTTCGCCGTCTTCCGCTCCGCCTCGGGCAAGTGGCTGGTCCGGGGGGTGACCTCTCCCTATTACGGCGCCTCCACCGATCTCCCCGTCACCAATCCCTGAGGGGGGGAAGCAGAGAGCATGGAGAGAAACCCCTCCGCCACGGACCCTGGGGAATTTTGCACCTGATTACTCTGATTAACTCTGATTGAGAGGGGAAAGAATCGTGGTTTCCATTGTCTGCCGAGAGGCATCTTCAGCCCGTCATCAAACCGTTAAAATCCCCTTGTGCCTCTTGCGCCTCTTGTGGCCAACCCTTTCCCCGTTTGTGCCTTTTGTGGCTAACCCTCCCCCTTCATGGCCTTCATGGTCGAGAAAGCATAGAGCATAGAGCTTGGAGCATAGCGAGATTGCTTCGTCGTCCCGCAAGACGCGGGGCTCCTCGCAATGACCTCAAATATTCCGTTCCTATGCTCCCCCGAAACCCTTTTCCTATCTGTGTAAACCTGCCTGCCGGCAGGCAGGCCTGCCTGCGGCAGGCAGGTCTGTGGACCGCTCCAGGGGGTAAGGCGGTGGGCCCGAACCCTGAACCCTCTCTCGGGCCGGCCGGGCTCCGGAGATGCGGGAGGATGAAACATGGTATAATTATTGCAGGAACGAAACCCGGAGCGCCCGGGGAGGTGTCTGGATGCACTGTCGGTATCTGCTCGTGGCCGCGGGATTATCGCTGGCGCCCGCCGCGGGCGCGGCCGGGTTCGAAGGCTGCCCGGTTTTCCCTCCCGACAGCTACTGGAACGTACGCGTGGACCGGTTGCCGGTCCATGCCGCTTCCGCCGCCTATATCGATACCATCGGGGCGGAGACCGGCCTCCATCCCGATTTCGGTTCCGGGACCTGGGAAGGAGGGCCCATCGGCATCCCGTTCACGGTGGTCGGCGCCGCCCAGGCCCCCGTCGATATCCAGTTCGACTATGAAGACGAAAGCGATCCCGGGCCCTATCCGGTTCCTCCCGACGCTCCGATCGAGGGGGGCAGCGAATCGGACGGCGACCGGCATATCCTGGTTTGGGACCGGGACAACTGCGTTCTCTACGAGATCTATTATGCCTGGCCCCAACCCGACGGGAGCTGGCTGGCCGGATCGGGGGCCGTCTTTCCCCTCAACGGCAACGAGCTTCGGCCGGACGGATGGACGTCCGCCGACGCCGCCGGTCTTCCCATATTCCCGGGTTTGGTGCGCTACGACGAAGCCGCCTCGGGGGAGATCCGGCATGCCCTGCGCTTCACCGCCCCCCATACCCGCGATGCCCATGTCTGGCCGGCGCGCCACGACGCCTCCGCCCTGAGCGGCTCTCAATATCCGCCCATGGGGCAACGGTTCCGCCTCAAGAAGAGCTTCGACACCTCCTCGTTTTCGCCGATACCGCGGACCATCCTGGAGGCGATGAAGACGTACGGCATCGTCTTGGCCGACAACGGCTCCGCCTGGTACATCTCGGGCGCGCCCGACGAACGCTGGGACAATGAAATCCTGGCGGAGCTGCGCCGGGTCGAGGGCGCCGATTTCGAGGCGGTCGATTGTTCGTCCCTGATCGTCGACGCCGACTCCGGAGCCTGCCGGGGGGCGAGAAAGTCGGCGGCCAAGCTCGATTTCAACGGCGACTCCACCGCCGAGTTCGGACTTTTCCGACCCGAGACCGGATTGTGGATCGTCCGGGGAGCGACCCGGTTCTACCTGGGAACCGAAAACGATCGACCCGTGCCGGGCGATTTCCGCCGCGACGACCGCCAGGAGCCCGCCGTCTTCCGGGGGACAAACGGGCTTTGGGCGGTGAGGGGATGGAGCCGTTTCTATTTCGGGGAAGCCGACGATCTTCCGCTTCCCGGAGTCTACGACTCCTCGGGAAGGTTCCGGGCCGCGGTATTTTCTCCGGAGTCGGGCGCCTGGAAGATCCGGGGGATAAGCCGCTTCCATTTCGGCCGCTCCGGCGACATCCCGCTTCCCGCCGACTACCGGGGTGAAGGAGAAGTCTGCCCGGCGGTGTTCAGGCCCGGCGACGGTCTCTGGCTCGTCAGGGGCTTGAGCCGTTTTTATTTCGGGCACGAGGGCGACGTCGCCTTCGTTTTCGATCAGGACGGGGACGGGACTGCGGACCCGGCTCTTTTCCGGCCGCAGACGGGCTGTTGGGTCCTGCGGGGACGAACTCGGTTTTATTTCGGCTCCACCGGAGACGCCCCGGCCGCCGCCGATTACGACGGCGACGGGAGCGGGGATCCCGCGGTCTTCCGCGGCGGCACCGCTTCCTGGTTCTGGCGGGGAACGACCAGGTTCTGGTTCGGCAATCCCTCCGATACCCCCTTGGGCGGAGTCTGATGGCGGGAAGGAGCAGGTTGCGGTATCTCCCGCCCGTATTTCTGCTGCTTTTGGGCGTTCTCTTCTGCCTTTACCTGCTTTTCTCGCCCGCTCCCGAGTCACTGCCGGATTCGGCCGAGCGGCGGCCCGTATGGTCGTGCGAACTCAGCCTGGGCACCGGCCTCCACGGGGAGGAAGCCGCCGGCGGCGCTCGAAATTTTTCCGCCGGGGAGAAGATTTATGCCCGGTTTCTGGTCCGGGGGCTCGAACCCGGACCCCACCGGATCGATTTCCGCTGGTACGGTCCCGGAGGAGAAGAGAGGGAGAGGTACACCCAAACCCTGACATCGAACGGGGGAACCTACCGCTGCCGTTCCTGGATCGTGGTCACGGCCGGCGCGGGGGAGTTGTTCGGGGATCTCTGGCCCTTCTCCGGGAAACTGACCGGGCGCTGGGAAGTCGAAGCCAGTATCGACGGCACGGCGGCGGCCAGGAAGTGGTTTGATGTGGCCCCGGAGACGTGATATAAACGCATACATTCACCAGCGGAAAGGGGATCACATGCGCACGATCGAATTGAAGGCGGGAACGATCCTGGCTCTGGTCCCGCTGCTGCTCGCCTCCTGCGGCGGCAGCGGGAGCGGGGGGAGCAGCGACGGTTACGTCAAATACAAGGCGGAAACCGCCGATCCGGAAACCGGCTGCCAGATGAGAATCAAGTACAACGATTCCGACGGCGACGAAAGGACGCGTTACGCGGACGCCCCGGGGCCCTGGGATTACTCGTTCTACGGCAAGGACGGGGACCACCTCTACCTCGAGGTAAAATCCAACGATTGTCAGGGCCAGGTGACGGCGTCTCTCTACCTGGACGGAACGCGCCTGAAGCGGATCACCCGGTTCACGGCCGAAATCGACGGATACCTTCGCCAGAACGAAGACGGCGAGTTTTATTTTGAAGACCAATCGCCTTGACGGAGCTCCGCCTCCGCGTGCGGCCGGAGTGGTGGAAATGGCAGACACTGGGGACTTAAAATCCCCTGCACCAAAAGTGCGTGCGGGTTCAAATCCCGCCTCCGGCATGGCGGCCGCCGGTCTTCTTTTCGGCCTGCTGCTGTTGTCCGTCCCTCTTTCGGGAGCGGGCCAGGAATTCGACAACTACGGCCAGTACGGGAATTACGGTCATTACAGCGTCGAATCGACCCAGGTCGAGATCATGCGCCAGGAATTGACCAGGAAACTGGACGAGATCGCCGCCTCCCTGGACCGGATCAACCGTACCCTGGACCTGCTCAAGCGCAAGGTCGACGAGTTGGACCAGCGCATAAAATAGGCGCCGACCGGAGCATGGTTCCGGAACGTATTCAACTCCTCCTGGCGGGCGCCATCCTGGCGTCGGCCGTTCCCGGCCACGCCCAGAGCGAAGCGCCTCCGGGAGGATTTTCCCGGATCGTCAGCCTCAACCCCGACTTTACCCAGTCCCTGGTGGATCTGGGAGCCGGAAACCGGCTGGCGGGGATAACCCGGTTTTGCCCGGCCGTTACCGGAGCGAGAACGGTCGGGGACCTTCGGGAGATCGACGCCGAAGCGGTACTGGCGCTGAACCCGGACCTGGTCCTGGCCACCCGGACGGGAAATTTCCGGGAGAGCGTGGATGCCCTGCGGCGGTTGGGGCTCCCGGTCCGGATCGTGGAGAGGCCCCGGACGCTGGACCAATTCGAGGATTACCTGCGGGAAATGGGGGCGCTTTCGGGGAGGGAAGAAGCCGCCGAGATCCTGTGCCGGCGGTTGGACCGCCAGCGGGAAATTTTCCGGAAGAGGGCCCAGAACGGTCCCCGGCCCCGCGTGTTCTTCGAGTTGGACGACTACCCGGTCTATTTCAGCGTCGGCAAGGAGACCATGATCGGAGAACTGATCGGCGTCTGCGGCGGGATCAACGTCTGCGAAGGCCTGGGAGAACCGTATCCTTCCCTGGACGCCGAACAGGTGGTGGCCCTGGCCCCGGATGTGGTGGTGGTTTCCATCATGGGAACGAACGGCGAGGCGGCCGTCCGCCGTTGGCTGGACTCCGGACTGGTCCCCGCCGCCCGCCGCGGGCGCGTCTACAGGGTCGATCCCGATCTGGTCTGCCGTCTCGGCGCCGGTCTTCTGGAGGGCATGCGGGAGTTGGCGGAGTGCATCCACCCGGAATGGAGCCCGGCGGGGGAGGACGGCGGCGGTGAAGAGTAGGGTTTCCCGGATCGTTTTCTGGTCGTTCCTGGCTCTGCTCGCGGCCGCCTCCATAGCGTTTTCCCTGGGGTCGGGAAGCATCGATATCCCTCCCCGGGGAATAGCCGACGCCTTGATCTCCCGGGTTTCGGGCAACGCCCCCGCCGGCAGAGGGGAATTGGTGGTGGTGGAACTCCGTCTTCCCCGGACGGTGGCGGCGCTGCTGGTCGGAGGCGCCCTAGCGGCGGCCGGAGTTCTTTTCCAGGGTCTTTTCCGCAACCCGCTGGTGGAACCCTACACGCTGGGGGTTTCAGGAGGCGCCGCCATCGGCATCAGCCTGGGGATCGTGCTCGGCGGGCCAGATGTCATGGCATTACGGCCACTGTTGGGATTTGCCGGGGGCGTGGCGGCCATCGCCGTCGTCTGGAAAATCGCCGGGAAAGGGGAGGGGACGAACCGCCTGCTCCTGGTGGGAGTGATGGTGTCGTTCATCAGTTCGGCCTTGATCATGTCCTTGCTGGCGGTCGCCGGGCTCGATCGTTTCCGGCCCGTGCTGTACTGGACCATGGGCTCCCTGGCCGGAACGGATCCGGTCCTGGTCGCGATTTTGGGCGGTCTGGAGGCCGTATGCCTGGTGTTCGCCCTGTCCCGGGCCTGGAAGTTGAACGCGCTGGGCGCCGGGGAAGAGATCGCCGCCGGTTTGGGCGTGGACCTGAGGCGCGAACGGCTGCTGGTCTTCGCCGTCGGCGCGCTGCTGGCCGGGGGCGCGGTCGCGGTGGCCGGGGTGATCGGTTTCGTCGGGCTTCTGGTTCCCCACGCCGTCCGGCATTTCACCGGACTCGATCATCGCCGACTCCTTCCCGCGGCGTTCCTGGCCGGGGGAACGTTCCTGGTGCTCTGCGACACCCTGGCCCGCACCCTCTTCGCCGACAGGGGCATCCAGTTGCCGGTGGGCGCGGTCACCGGATTGTCGGGAGGAGTGATTTTTCTCATGATCCTGGCGGGAAAAAACGGACGGGAACGATGACCTCGGCCGTCGTCCTGAAGCGGGTCCGCGCCGGTTATCCGGGCAGAACCGTGCTCCGCGAGATCGATTTCGAGGTCGGAGAAGGGGAGTTCGTGGGGATCCTCGGCCCCAACGGCTCCGGGAAAACCACGCTGGTCCGCGTCATCTCCGGCCGGATCGTTCCGGAAGCGGGGCGGGTCGATTGGCCCGGGGTATCCCGGAGCCGGAGTCTACCCCGGCACCTGGCGGCGGTCCCCCAGAATCCGGAAGTCGATCCCGCCCTGGACGTCCGCTCCCTGGTTATGCTGGGAAGGCTCCCCTGGTTCGGGCCCCTGCAGTGGAACCCTTCTCCGGCCGACCGGGCCGCGGTGGCGGACGCCCTGGACGTGACCGGCACGGCGGATCTGGGCGACCGCAGGATCGGAGAGTTGAGCGGAGGCGAGCGCCAGCGGGCCCTGCTGGCCATGGGCCTGGCCCGCGAGCCCGCCATTCTCGTTCTGGACGAACCTTCCCAGAACCTGGATATCAAGCATCGGATCGAGCTGTTCCGGCTCCTGCGGCGGCTGCGCCGAGTCCGGGGTAAGACGGTGATCGCGGTTCTTCACGATCTGAACCTGGCCGCCCTCTACTGCGACCGCCTGCTCCTTCTGCGCGCCGGCGTCATCATGGCCCAGGGGTCGCCGGCGGAAGTCCTGCGCGAACCGATATTGGCGGAACTTTACGGGATCGAGGTAACGGTGGCGGAGACGGAAAGGGGACCGGTCGTGCTTCCGCGCGATCCGGGAGTTGACGGATTCGAAAGCGCCGCCGTACCATAAAACGGTCAACCGAGGCTGGTACCGAAAATCAAGGAGGTCGGAAATGGCCCTCACCGTCAAAGGCGCGGTCTTCGACAACGACAACACCATCGCCAAGATATATCCGGATCCCAAGAGCTACTGGAAAGACGTTTTCCTGGAAATCGTCAAGGAATGCGGCGGGAAGGTTCCCCCGGGCCGGGAAGATGAGTTCATGCTCTCGTATTATATGGCCCGGGGGTTCGAGGAGAAACTGGCCGAAATCGGTCTGAAAACGACGTTCGAGGAATTCCAGGCGGGGAAGGGCAGGGTCGACGAACGGCTGCGCCTGGCCTACATCCGGGCCGGAAAATCGCGGCTTTTCGACGACGCGGTCGAATTCATCCGCTACCTGGAGAAGACGGGGATCGTTTACGGGGTGGCCACGTTCACCTCGGAACCGGTGGTGATGGCCGCGTTCGACCAGGTTCCCGGTCTCTACCGACCCTCAGGATTTTTCGGTTGGGACGATTCCCTGCGTTTGGGATACGAAAAGCCGGATCCCCGGATAGCCCGGACGGTGCTCTCCCAGCTGGGGGTGGAGCCGAAAAACGCGATCATGGTCGGGGACCGCCTCACCGACGTCGTCCTCGGCAACCGGGCGGGGATGACGACGTTCCTGGTCAAACGCCGCGACGAGGACGGCGACGCGCTGGTCGATTCGCTCGAGCGCGAGATCGAAGAGATCAAGAAGATGGGAATGGTCGAGGAGTTCTGCAAGATCCCCGATTATCAGGTTTCCAAGCTGACCGAAATCATTCCCGTGATCGAGGGATAAGGCGGAAGCGCCAGGGGTGTTCCAACCCCTCCCTGATTCCGACCCGGGGGCCCCGGACCACGTTCTCCTCGGGGCGGATCTCGCCCGCGGCCACATACAGCGTCCCATGGAGAGCGAGGTCGAGCCCGTTACAGGTCAGGTCGACGGACATGGCCTGGGTCAGCCGGCCCGGGCCCGAGGCCAGCGGATTTCGACCGCCCCGCCGGCCCTCCATAACCGCTTCTCCCCACGACGGCTCCAGGGCCCGAAGCAGGACCGCTCCCGCAGTTCCTTCCTTCTCCGTGACCACGTTGAGCAGGAAGTGGAACCCATAGCAGAAGTAGACGTAGGCGCGTCCCGGCTGCCCGAACATGATCCGGCTGCGGGGGGTGGGGCCGTTGCGGGCGTGAGAGGCGGGGTCTCCCGGACCGAGATAAGCCTCGGTTTCGACGATTCTCCCCGCGGTCACGCCCTCGGGAAGGCGGCGGACGAGAATTTTCCCCAGCAGTTCTTCGGCGACCCGAACCGTTCCCCGTTCGTAGAATTTCCGGGGAAGGGGCGTTGGGGGCGGGCCATCCGCGCCGTCCCCCCGCCCGAGGCGCCCCGCCCGGGCTTTCACGGTTTTTCCTCCCGCCGCCGCTCGAAGAGCGCCAGCAGCTCCTGGTGGGGGGTATGGGGGAAAAAGTCGAACGGCCGCCCCAAGACCGGCCGGTAGTCGTCGAAAAGTCCTTCCGCCTGCTCCGAGAAGGTGCGGGGGTTGCAGGAGGAATAGAGGATGAAGGGAGGCCGCAGCTCGCGGATCCGCTTGAGCACTTTTTTCCCGATGCCCGATCGGGGAGGATTGACCACCAGGAGTCCGAACCTGCCGGTCCAGTTTTCCCGGCGCTCGTACAGGACCTTGCGGGCATCGCCGGCGATGAATTCGACGTTGCCGGCGCCGTTGAGAACGGCGTTTTCCCGGGCGGTCTCCACCGCCGCCCCGTCCATTTCCACGCCGACCACCTCCCGGGCGCGGGGAGCCAGGAGGAGACTGATGGGGCCGATCCCGCAGAAGAGGTCGAGCACCATGCCGGGATCGGCCGCCGGCGGAAGGTCCCGGAGAACCCGGTAGAACCCCGCCACGGCGCGAGGGTTGACCTGAAAGAAGGAAAACGGGGGGATCTTGAACTTCAGGCCTTCCACCTCCTCCACCAGATAGCCCTTGCCGGCCAAAAGCGCCACCGAATCGGGAACGACCGCGTCTCCCGGCCGGTCGTTGATCGTGTGCAGGAGGGAAAGATCCGTTCCCGGAGGGAGGGCGGCGGCCAGGAGCCCCGCCAGCCGTTCGCCGTCGAAATCTCCCGAGGAGGTGGTGACCAGGTTGATCAGAAGCTGGTTCGTGAACTTGGTTTCGCGGACGACCAGGTTGCGCCAGAACCCCCGGTGCGTAAAGCAGCTATGGGCCGAAAGACCGCTCCGGCGGGCGAACTCGCGGACCGTCCCCACCACCGCCGGGGCCTTCTCCGAGAAAATCAGGCATTCTTCGAGGTCGAAAAGCTCCCTTCGACGGTCGCGGCGATGAAGACCGCAGATCAGGTCCGCCGCGGTCCCGGCAAAGCTGAACTCCATCTTGTTGCGGTAGAAATACGGAGAGGGGGAAGGGACGGCGGGAAGCAGCGCTCCCTCGGCCCCCCACGAGGAGAAGAGGCCGCGGCATTCGGCTTCCTTGGCCGCCACCTGCTCGGAATAAGGGATATCCTGATAACGGCACCCCCCGCAGGTGCCGTAATGCCGGCAGATTCGGCCAGGATCGGACATGCTCGCTTCCTTTCTCAATCGCGGTTTTATCCCCGCCCGGAGTAGGGTATAGTAACAAAAACGAACAAGGACCGACGACCATGGAAATCGAAGTTTTTACGCTCTGCGATGCCGCCACCGATTCTCGGGGCAAACTGAACATTCTGGGAACCTTCGACAGCATCTACGCTTCCGGATTCCCGATGGTCTTCCCCCGCTGCTCGATAGCCCTCAGGCTCCGCTACGCGGTGATCGAGGAAGGGGAGCACGCGGTAAAAATAACCATGCGCGGCCAGGAGGGGAAAGACGTCATCCCGCCCATGGAAGGTTCGTTTCATCTCAAAGTCATGCCCGAGCGGTTCAGCGCCGCCGCCAACCTGGTCTTGAATCTGGAACGGCTCCGTATCCCTCAGCCCGGAGAATACCTGATAGAGCTCTCCATCGACGGCGATCGGCTGCGGACGCTTCCGCTCAACGTATTTCAGAGCTCTCCCCGGGGGCCGGAGAGAGAGCGGGAGCAGTAAGGCGTGCCGGGCGGGGCGGCTCAGGACATTCCCGAACCGGGGAAGCTGCTCCTGGTCAAACTCGGCTCGATCGGCGACGTGGTGGAAACCCTTCCCCTGGCCAACCGGTTGCGGGTCGGCCTGCCCGGAACCGAAATCGGGTGGGTGATCGAGCCCAAGTCCTATCCGCTGATCGAATCCCACCCGGCGGTGGACCGCCCGATACTTTTTCGCAGGGGAGGGGGGACGGCCGCCCTGAGGGAAGCGGTCTCCCGTATTCGGGAATTTTCCCCGGACCTGGTCATCGACGCCCAACGCATCCTCCGCAGCTCCCTGTTTACGGTCCTATCCGGAGCGCCCCGGCGCCTGGGGTTCGACAGGGCGCGGACAAAGGAAGGGTCGTGGATGTTCACCAACCGCAAGCTTCCCCCGCGTCCGGGGTCGCGCCACATGGTGCTTCAATACCTGGAATTCGCCGATTACCTGGGAATTCCCGCTTCCGCCCCGGTCTTCGGCCTGACGGTCGCGGAAGAAGCCACAACCGCGGCGGCCCGCCTGCTGGAGGGCATGGGCGGGAGGTATCTGGTCTTCAACATCGGCGCGGCCAAGCCCGCCAACCGCTGGCCGATCCGGCACTGGGCCGAACTGGCCCGGGAGGCGTCGTCTCGAACGGGGATGCCCATAGCCGTCACCGGCGGCGCAGCCGATGGTGCGGCGGCGGCCGAGCTGGCGAAAACGCTTCCTCCGGCGATTCCCCTGAAAAACCTGGCCGGGGCCACCTCCCTGGCGGAACTGGTCGCCGTCCTGGCCGGCGCCGGAGCGGTGGTCTCCGGGGACACCGGGCCGATGCATATAGCTTCGGCCCTCGGGGTCCCGACCCTGGGGCTTTTCGGTCCCGCCGATCCCGGCAGAACGGGGCCGTTCAACCACCTGGACCTGGTGGTCCGTTCCCCGGCACCCTGCTCTCCCTGCGGGCGCCGGAGCTGCCCGCGCGACGACTGCATGGCCGCCATCTCCCCGGGCCGGGTCTGGAAGGAACTGGCGGCGGCGCTGGAGAGGGGGCGGGAACGGTGAACGGGGCCGGACGGCGGGGGCTGCTGGGGATGGACTCGGTCCGACTCGACCGGAACTGGACCTGTTTCTGCCCCTCGGAGCGCAGACGGCAGGCGCTGGCCGCCGCCGCCGCTTACGCGGAGGGGAAAGCGGCGCGCCTCGGGACGGGGCGGGGAACGACCTTTTCGGTCTCCACCCCCTTCGGCATGGTCGTTTGCCGGGAATACCGCCACGGGGGGATCCTGGCCGGATTGACGGGGGGGGTGTTTCGGGGGAAGAGACGATTTCTCCTCGAGGTGTCGGCACTGAATAAAGCCCGGGCCGCGTCGGTCGCGGTTCCCCGGGGAGTGGGGGTGCTGGTCAAAAACCTCGGAGCGGGTTTGACCCGGGGAATCCTCATGACGGAGTGGATCGAAAACGCCGGGGACCTGCTGACTCTCTTGCGGGAAGGAACCCTCACGGACGGGACCTTGCGAAAGATCGCCCGGGAAACGGGGCTCCAGGTGAGAAGACTGCACGACGCCGGTCTCCGTCACCCCGACCTTCATCTTAAAAACGTTCTTTATTCTCCGGCTTCGCCGGAATCCCCCGTCTGGCTGATAGACTTCGACAAAGCCGGCGCCGCCGGGGCGCTTTCGGAACGGGCGCGCGCCGCCGATCTGGCCCGGCTGTGGCGATCATGGGAAAAACTGAGAGAGAGCGGCGAAGGGCTGCCGGAGACGCTTCCCCGTCGCTTTCTGGCCGCTTACGCGGGAAAAGAAAGGAACCGTCTCCACCGGACGGCGGCGGAGATCGGCCGCAGGCGGTTGCGGATCGGGCTTTCGGCGCTGCGGTGGCGTTTCCTCCGCGCGCGGGGGAGACAACCGTACGCCCGCCCGCGGAATGCAACCGGGCCGGGAGGGAAAGGCTTTAAAACCCGCCCCGGGACCGAGGGCAAACGGTCCGATTCCGGGGCTTGATCGCGCCGGGTCCTGAGTTTATCCTGATTCGAACCTCCATTCCGGCGTACCGGGCGCGGTTCGAGGGGAGGCCGACGGGATCGACGCCGGGGGTTAGGCGGCCGCAGCGAGGCTAGGAACATGAGAGTGGCGTTTTGTATCGAGAATTTCGTGCCCGCCCGGGGCGGGGCGGAGCAGTACGTCAAGGATCTCTCCCTGCTTTTCTGCCGGGAAGGGCACGAGGTCACCGTCATCACCATGCGCAGCGACGTCGAACCCGAGGAGAAGCTAAGCATCCTCCGCGTGGGAATCCCCCGGCGGCCCAAGTTTCTGCGGACGCTGGTGTTCGCGTGGAAGTGCCGGAGCCTGGTGCGCAAGGGCGATTACGACGTCGTGCATTCCTTCGGGCGCACTCTGGGCATGGACGTATTTCAACCCCTGGGCGGGTCCCAGATGGCGGGGCTGGTAGGCAACCTCCGTTCCATCGATAATCCGCTGAAACGGTTCTTTAAGATACTGTGCTACATCTTCAGCTTCCGGCGTATCGCCTATTTCATCATCGAGAAGCTGCAGATGAAGACGGCCCGGGTAGTCGTGGCCATTTCGGGAATGGTCAAAAACGACGTTCTCCGCTATACCCGGTTGGGGCGGGGCAAAATCAGGATCGTCCGCAACGGGGTCGATCTGGAGCGGTTCCATCCCCGCAACCGCGAACTGTACCGGTCGGAAGTCAGAAACGGGCTCGGACTCTCGCCCGACGATATCCTCATCCTTTTCGTGGCCCATAATTTCAGGCTCAAGGGCCTGCGCCCGCTGCTGCAGGCGTTGGCCGTCATAACGGAAACCTTTCCGGAAAAACCGTTTATCCTCGGGGTGCTGGGGGAGGGGAAGAAAAAGCGTTTCCGCACCCTGGCCCGGAAATGGGGGGTGGAAGACCGGGTCAGGTTCATCGGGTTGAAAATGGACACGTCCCATTACTACGCCGCCGCCGATATCTGCGTCCATCCCAGTTTCTACGATCCCTCCGCGCTGGTGGTCCTCGAAGCCATGGCCAGCGGCATTCCGGTCATCACCACCATGTTCTGCGGAACTTCCGAGATTATCAGCGAAGGCAGGGAAGGCTATGTCGTCAACACGCCCAACGATATCGCCGACATGGCGGAAAAAATCATGATTCTGGCCGACCCCGAAGCCAGACGGCGGATGGGCCGCCAGGCGCGCTCCCGGGCCGAAGAAGCTCCGTACGTGAGGAACATGCAGGCGATCCTGGGAATACACAATGAATATTGCCGCCCTCGTTCCTGACCGGGAGGCTCCCAGCAGCCGCTACCGGTTGGTCCAGCTGATCCCGGCCCTGGCCGGGCGCGGAATCGGGCTGAAGGTCCTCGAACTGGAACGGGCACCGCGCGCTCGGCGGCGGCAAATGGCGGACCTGGCTTCCTTCGACGCCGTGATCCTCCATCGGAAACTCCTCACCCGGGGGGATTTTTCCCGTCTCCGATCCCGGGTACGGCGCCTGGCCTTCGACTTCGACGACGCGGTACTCTTCCGGGATTCCAACCGCGGCCGGTTCGAATCCAGGACCCGCCGCCGGCGCTTCTTTCGCGCCGTCCGCGGGGCCGATCTGGCGATCGCCGGGAACGAATATTTGGCATCCCTGGCCTCCGAGGCGGGCGCGGCCTGCCGGATTCTTCCCACCGTGCTGGATCTCTCCGGGCTCCCGGCTCCGGACCTCCGGGACCGGGGGGAGACTATCGGCTGGCTGGGCACCTCTTCCAACCTGATCTACCTGGCGGATATCGCCGAGGCCCTGGCCCAGGCGGTTTCGTCCGCTCCGGGAAGGCGCCTGGTGGTCGTCTGCGACCGGGACCCGGAACTGCCCGGTTTGGACTACGAATTCCGACGGTGGTCGCCCGCGGTCGAACGCAACGCGTTGGCCGAATTCGGGGTCGGGATCATGCCGCTGCGCGACGATCCCTGGACGCGGGGTAAATGCGCGTTCAAGCTCATCCAATACGGCGCCGCCTCCATCCCGGTGGTCGCCAGCCCAGTGGGGATGAACCGTTCGGTGGTGAAGCACGGGGGCACCGGTTATCTGGCATCGTCGCCCCGGCAATGGGCGGAGGCCCTCGATCGCCTCTTGAGCGATCCCCGTTCCCGGACGGAGATGGGAGCGGCGGGGCGGCGCCTGGTCGAGGAAGAATATTCCCTGGAAGCCAACCTGAGCCGCATCGTCGAAGTCCTGGAGGAGCTGGTCGGGTGACGGAACTCTCTGTCTGTATCGTCAGCTGGAACGTGCGCGAGCTGCTGCTGGCCTGTTTGGATTCGGTCCGCCGGGAGCTGGCGGGCCTGGAGGGGGAAATCGTGGTGGTCGATAACGCCTCCGGGGACGGGAGCGCGGACGCGGTCAGACTTGATTTCCCCGAAGCCGGGCTGATCGCCAACCCGGAGAACGTCGGCTTCGCCCGGGCGTGCAATCAGGCCTGGAAACGAACCCGGGGCCGCTACGTCCTGCTGCTCAATCCGGATGCCGAACTGGGGAGCGGGTCCGCGGCCGAAATGATCTCCTTTCTCGACCGTCAGAGTCGGCCCGGGGCCGGGGGGTGCCGTCAGCTCGGCCCCGACGGAGCCCTGCAGCCGTCGGTCCGCGCTTTCCCTACGCTGGCTACGGGATGGGAGCAGTTCACCGTTCTGGGCCGATTGGGTTTTCTGCGGGGGGAGCGGAGGCGGTACCTCGCCCAAGATTTCGACTACGCCCGCGCCGCCTCCATCGATCAGCCGATGGGTTCAGCCCTTTTCCTCAGCCGCCGGGCCGTGGAGGAAGTCGGACTTTTCGACGAAGGTTATTTCATGTATTTCGAGGAAGTCGACCTCTGCTGGAGGCTGGCCCGCGCGGGTTATTCGATACACTACAACCCCCTGGCCACGGTTGTTCACCATGGAGGCGCCAGCGCTTCTCAGGCCGGCCCCCAGACCCGTGCCTGGCTTTTGACCGGTTACCTTCGTTTCATGCGCAAACGCTACGGAAACGAGCGGGTGGACCGTTATCTGAGCTGGTTCCGGCCGTTGGCGCGGGCCCGGCTGGGATGGGACCTCTGTCTTGGGACCTGGGGTTCTCGGTTCCGCCTGGGGACGGCCGGGGCGTCTCGGGCGCGCCGGGCGCGGATGAAGCTGGCGGCCAAGCGGGAGTTCCGAGACCGTTTCCTGGAGAAGGTGTTCGAGCGTGATCGTCTTAATCAGCCATGACGGGACCTTGACCGGCGCTCCCATCTGCCTGGCGAGGCTGGCGGGAGAGATGGCCGCCGACGGCTCGGGCCGCGACCTCGTTCTGGGAACTCCCCGGGGAGGCAGGTTGGAGGCCCATCCCGCACTCGCCGGGGTGGATACGTTCCGGTACCTTCCCCGGTGGGGGCCGGGGAAGAAAAGGGTGGCGGGGCCCGGAGTCCGCGCGCGCCTGCGCCGGGTCTACCGGCGGCTGGGAGCGACGGCGGTGATCGCCAACACCCTGGAATCGTTTCAGGCGGTCATGGCCGCCGCCGACGAAGGCATCCCCTCGGTCTGGATGGTTCACGAATTCGCGGAGAATTACCGAGCCCGAAGGGAGTGGGGAGCGATCAGGGAAGCGGCCTCCGCCGCCTCCTGTCTGGTCTTCAACTCCGACGCCTCCCGAAAACAGGTTTCCGCGCTGGGGGAGGGGCTGGAAAGCAAAGCTTGCCGGGTCTATCCCGGGATCGATCCCGGTCTCTTCCCCGCCCGGAGCCGTCCTTCTCCGGGGCCCGGCTTCAGGATCGGGTGCGTGGGCGACATCTGTCCCGCCAAGAATCAACTCGGCCTGATCGAACTTCTGGCCCCTCTTTTGCGGGAGTTTCCCGAAGCCGGCTTGCACCTGATCGGCCGCGTCCCGGCCGCGTTCGCCGCCTACGGCAAGGAAGTCGAGCATCGGATCGGCCGCCTGGACGCCCCGGCGAAGGTGGTCCTGGAAGGGGAGAAAACGGACGCTCCGGCTCTCATCGCCGACCTCGATCTTCTGATCAACGCCGCCCCCCACGAGTCCTTCGGCTTGGCCGTGCTGGAAGCCATGGCCGCCGGCGTCCCGGTGGTGGCCGTCGACGGCGGGGGGCCGGGCGAATTGCTGGGTCCCCTGGGCGCGGTGGTGCCTCCCGGCGACGGGCCGGCCTTGCAGAACGCCGTTTCCAGGGCCGTTGCCGCTTCCGCCGGAGAGCGCCGGATGTGGGCGCAGGCGGCACGGGCGCGTATCGAGGAACGTTTTCTTTTGCGGGATTACGCCGGAAATATGTTAGAAATCCTAACGCGCCTGACCGCCGCCGAACGGCGGCCGAGAGGAGGGCCGGACGGCTGAGCCCAGCCGTCCGGCCGGAAAACATGGGTCTGCCCGCAAACGATTATAAACGGCTTCTGGAATCGCTCCTGCGCTGGTGGATTCTGGCCGCGGTTTTTTTTCTGGTCCTGGGGCAGGTCAGCTTAAACCGCGACAACCCCGAAGAAGCCCTCCTCGCCCAGCCCGCTTTCCGTTTCCGGGCGGCGTGCGTCTCCTCTCTCGACTTCTCGGTGGGGGGCAAGATTGCCAATCTGGTTTATCCCGCGGCCGGACTCTGGCTGGCATGCGCCGCCTGGGGGGCTTTCAAGAAACGCCCCCCCCTGCTGTTTCCCGTTCTCGGTTTCCTTCTGGCCGCGGCCGTCTCCTGCGCCTTTTCCCCGCTGACACGCTTGAGCTGGGAGACCGGGGTCAAGCCCCTGCTCACCGCCACCATGCTTTTCCTGATAGTGGCCACGGCCTTCGGGCCCGAAATCTGGCGCCGCCGTTTGCTGGTCGCCGTCTTCGGAGCGTTGCTCCTGACCGCGGCGGCGGGCCTGGCACTCTACCTGGGACGGGTCTATTTCCCGCAGACCGACCAGAGGATATGGCTTTCCTTCGGTCATCCCAACAGTTCCGGAGCGGTGATGATCCCCGCCATCGCCATCGTGGCCGCTTACCTGATGACGTCGGCGCCGGCCCGGGTCAAGGTCGCCTGCGCGTTGACCCTTCCGATCCTGGCGGCGACCATGGTGCTCACCTTTTCCCGGACCGCCTGGATCAGCCTGCTGCTGGCGTTGGGAGTGCTGGCCTTCTGGGCCGGGACCAGGAAGTTCAAAACGTTTTTTCTGGCGGCGGTCCTGATCGCGGTCGGAGCCCTGATCTGGGGCGTGAACGTCGGACCCCAGAGTTATTGGAAGACGCGGGTAAGGAGCCTGGCGGGCTGGCGGGAAGATCCCAACATTCAAAGACGACAGGTCTATTGGGAGGCCGCAGGCAGAATGTTGGCTCGCCGGCCCCTCGTGGGTTGCGGGCCGGGATATCGGGTTTTCATGGAAGCCTACCGGGGTTATTTCCAAAGGGTGGATACCGGAGAACTGGTTACCGGGCCCCACAACGGGTTTCTCTCCATCGGGGCGGGCATGGGAGGGTTGGGGTTGGCGGCGTTTCTCTGGCTGATCGCGGCCGTTGTCGGTCTTCTGGGGTCGGGACGGGGTCCGGGGTGGCTTCACCGGGGTTTTCGGCTGGGGTTGGGCGCCGGATTGCTCGGCTTTATGGTCGGAAACCTCACCGACGACCCTCTCCTCAACGACCGCATTCTCTGCCTGGTCTGGGTATTTCTGGGAATTTTGGCGGCCGGGGAGGAGGGGAGCGGATTGACGGCGCTCCCGATATCCCCTACGATACCCGAAAATCGGGGGAAACGAGGTTAAATGAATAGAGAACAGATAACGGTGGTTACGGGCGGAGCGGGATTCATCGGCAGCAACCTGGTCTGGGAGCTGAACCGGATGGGGGAGGATCGGATTCTCATCGTCGACAGCCTGGGGTCCGGAGAGAAGTGGAAAAACATCGCCGGTCTGAAGTTCCGGGACTATCTGGAAAAGGACGAATTTCTGCGCAGAGTCGAGGGGGGAGGGTTCGGAACCGGGTTGAAAACCGTTCTGCACCTGGGCGCCTGTTCGTCGACCACCGAGAGCGACGTCGGGTATCTGGTCGAAAACAACTACCGCTACACCGTGGTCCTGGCGGAGCAGTGTCTGCGCAGCGGGACCCGGTTCGTTTATGCCAGCAGCGCCGCCACCTATGGGAACGGGAGTCTCGGCTATTCCGACGCCGAGGCCGGGTTGGAGCGGTTGCGCCCGCTGAATGCCTACGGCTTCTCCAAGCAGATGGTGGACCTGTGGGCATGGCGACATGGCTTCCTCGACCGCATGGCGGGCTTGAAATACTTCAATGTTTTCGGGCCGAACGAATATCACAAGGGGGCGATGCGCTCCATGGTCTGCAAGGGATTCCGACAGATCAAGGATACGGGCAAGATCCGGCTGTTCGCCTCCGATCGGCCCGAATACGGGGACGGCGAGCAGGAGCGGGATTTCATTTCCGTCGGGGACGCGGCCAGGATGACCCTCTTTTTCCTCGAACGTCCCGACGTCAACGGGATCTTCAACGTCGGCAGCGGGGAAACCCACACGTGGAACGAGATGGCCGCGGCCATCTTCGAGGCCCTGGATATCCCCCCCTGCATAGAATATATCCCGTTGCCCGAGGAATTGAAGGGGCGTTACCAGTACCATACTCGGGCGGAGATGGCGAAACTGCGTGAAGCCGGGTACGCTCTCTCCCTCACCCCTTTCCGCGACGCCGTCGTGTCCTATGTCAGGGACTACCTGATCGCGGACGGGTACCTCTCCTCAACCGATTAACGCAAAGGAGTCCGGGACCGTGGATGCAACCAGCCGCAAACGTTACCTGGAGCTGTTGAACGCCTTCGGGGGAGTGAAGGTTCTGGTGGCGGGCGACGTCATGCTCGACGAATATATCTGGGGCGAGGTGGAGCGGATATCTCCCGAAGCGCCGGTCCCCGTGGTCCAGGTCCGCGAAGAAACCTGGGTTCCCGGGGGAGCGGCCAACGTGGCCAACAATATTTCCGCCCTGGGCGGAAAGGCCTACATAGCCGGTTTGATCGGCGCCGACCACGCCGGGCGCCGACTCTCGACCCTCCTGCGGAGACTGGGAATCAAAACCGACGGTCTGATCGCGGATCCCGAGCGTCCGACCATCACCAAATCCCGGGTGCTGGCCGGGCATCAGCAAGCGATCAGAATCGACCGCGAAGAGACGAAACCGGTCGGCAGAAAATCCCTGTCGGGGATCAGGGACAGGTTCAAATCCCTGGTTTCTTCCGTGGACGTGGTCGTCATCGAAGATTACGCCAAGGGTCTTTTTTCCCAGGATCTGGTCGACGATCTTATCCAGATCGCGGCCCGGGAAAAACGGCCCGTTCTGGTGGATCCGAGTTCCGGGAACCTATTCACGTTCCGGGGCGCGGGTATCGTCACTCCCAACCTCAAGGAAGCCCTGGCCGCCAGCGGTCTGCCCCGGGGCACTCCCGTCGCCAAGGTGGGAAGGAGCCTCCTGCGCCGGTGGGGTTCGGGAGCGGTGTTGGTTACCCTCGGAGAGGACGGGATGGCCCTCTTCGAACCCGGGAAGCGCTATTACCACATTCCCACGGTCGCCCGCGAAGTCTTCGACGTCTCGGGCGCCGGCGACACCGTCGTCGGGACCCTGGCCATGGCCCTGGCGGCCGGGGGGAGCCTCTCTGAAGCGGCATTTTTGGCCAACTGCGCCGCCGGAGTCGTGGTGGGCAAACTGGGGACGGCCACCGCCGGGATCGAGGAGATTCTGGAGGCGCTCGATTGGAGATGAAGTCTCCCGCGGTATTTTTCGATCGGGACGGGACGATCAATCCCGACCCCGGGTACATCCGGGTCCCGGAAGATTTTACGCTTTTTGAAGAGACGATTCCGGCCTTGCGCCTGCTCAGGGAGCACGGCTACCTCCTCTTCGTCGTCACCAACCAATCGGGGATAGGGAGAGGTTATTTCCGGCATGAAGACCTGGCCGCCGTTCATCGTCGGATGGAAGAGCTGCTGCAGGCCGGAGGAATCACCCTGGACGGGATCAGATACTGCCCGCACCACCCGAGCGAGGATTGCGGCTGCCGCAAGCCCTCGCCGTTCATGATCCAGGAACTGGCCCGAGCCCACGGCGTGGATCTGCCCCGGTCCTGGTTCGTGGGGGATACCCCGGCCGACGTCGTCAGCGGCCGGCGAGCAGGTTGCCGGACGGTGAGGATACTGGGAGAAGGCGAAGACGGACGGGAACCTTCGGAGCTTCCCTCTCCGGCTGATATCGTCGTCCGTTCGATACTGGACGCGGCCCGGGCCATCGTCAGGGTCGATGCCTCATGAAAGCGGTCGGGGTGATTCCGGCCCGGTGGGGGGCGAGCCGTTTCCCGGGAAAGCTTCTGGCCCCGCTGGCGGGGAAACCGGTGCTGCAGCATGTCTGGGAGAGGGCGTCGCGCGCCTCGACCCTGGAGAAGGCGGTCGTGGCCACCGACGACGACCGGATCCGCCGGGCCGCCGGGGCTTTCGGGGCCGAAGTGGTCATGACCTCGAGCGGGTGCCGAACCGGAACCGAAAGGGTGGCGGAAGCCGCGGAACGGCTTTCGGCCGATGTCCTGGTCAATGTCCAGGGAGACGAGCCGTTCATTCTTCCGGGCATGATCGATACCGCGGTCGAGGCTTTGGAGGGCGCGTCCTGGGCGGAGGTTTCGACTCTGGCCCGCCCCTGCGGATCGGGGGAAGAGCTGGAGCGGCCCGATACGGTCAAAGTCGTAGTGGGGCGCGAAGGCTCGGCGCTGTATTTTTCGCGTTCGCCGATACCCTATCCGGGCCGGGGAGGCGGCGGGGGGCTGGTGCATATCGGTCTTTACTGTTATCGCCGGGAGTTCCTGCGGGTCTTGGCCCGGTTGGAGCCTACTCCCCTGGAAACGGTCGAAAAGCTTGAGCAGTTGCGGGTGCTCGAATCCGGATATAAAATAAAGGTCGCCATGGTCGCCGGGGGAACGATAGGGATCGACACTCCGGCGGACCTGGAACGGGCGAGGGCGATGATCGGTGATTGAGCGAACCAGAAAAATCAGGGTGGGGGAGATCGAGATCGGGGGCGAAGCTCCGCTGGCGCTCATGGCGGGCGTCTGCGTGATCGAAGACTACGAGCACGCCCTTTTCATAGCCGAGAGCCTGCAGGAAACCTGCTCGGGCCTGGGAGTGCCCCTGATCTTCAAGGCCTCGTACGACAAGGCGAACCGCACCTCGCTTGACTCCTATCGGGGCCCGGGACTGGAGAAGGGGCTGGAAATCCTGGCGCGGATCAAAGCCCGAACCGGACTTCCCCTCCTCGTCGATTTTCATCAGCCCGGCGACGCCGTCAAGGTGGCCGAGGTGGCGGATATGCTCCAGGTCCCGGCGTTTCTCTGCCGCCAGACCGATCTTCTCCTGGCCGCCGCCGCCGCCGGACGGCCGGTAAACGTCAAGAAGGGCCAGTTCCTGGCGCCGGAGGATATGGTTCACGTGGCGGAAAAACTACAAAGGGGGGGGTGCCGGGCGATCGCCCTCACCGAACGAGGCGCCAGCTTCGGATACCACCGCCTGGTCGGAGACATGACTTCGCTCGCGGTCATGCGGTCGCTGGGCTGGCCCGTGGTCTTCGACGCCACCCACAGCGTTCAGTTCCCGGGCGGTGCGGGGGGGGTGACGGGGGGGGAAGGGGAGATGGTCCCGGTTTTAGCCCGGGCGGCGGTGGCGGCCGGCTGCGACGCCGTTTTCATGGAAGTTCACGATCGTCCGGAAAAAGCGCTCTCGGACGCCTCCAGCGTTCTTCCCCTGGAGAAGCTCCCGGAACTGCTGGAAAAGCTCGTGGCCATCGATCGGGCGGTGAAAAGATGAACGGCAAACCCGTCAACATTCCGGAACTGGCCCGGGAGGTGATTGAAATCGAGGCGGAAGCGCTTTCCGTTCTCGGCCGGCGCCTGGACAAGGAATTCGAACGGGCGGTGGAAATATGCTCGGCCTGCCGGGGCCGGATCGTGGTCACGGGGATGGGGAAAGCGGGGTTGGTGGCCAGGAAAATCTCGGCCACTCTGGCCAGCGTCGGCTCCCCTTCGATCTGGCTCCACCCGGCCGAAGCTCTTCATGGCGACCTCGGCATCATCGGCGAGGCGGACGTGGTCCTGGCCGTTTCCAACAGCGGGGAATCGGACGAGATCAAGGCCCTGCTCCCCTATATCGATGCTCTGAGCGCGCCCCTGGTGGCCATCACCGGCAATCCGAAATCGACATTGGCCAAGGCGGCTAAGGCCGTTCTCGACGCTTCGGTCGCCCGGGAAGCTTGCCCGGACAATCTGGTTCCTACCGCCAGCACTACCGCCGCCATGGCTCTGGGCGATGCCCTGGCGGTCTGCCTCAAAGAGTTGCGGGGGTTCAAGGCCTCCGATTTCGCGCGCCTCCATCCGGGAGGGACGCTGGGAAAACGGCTTTTGGCCAAGGTCGGGGATCTGATGAGAAAAGGCGCGGCCAACCCCGTGGTCGGAGAAGAGGCCACGGTCAAGGAAGTGCTGTTCCGGATCACCGCCGCCCGCGCCGGGGCGGCGAGCGTCACCGGCGCCGATGGGGTGCTGACCGGTATCTTCACCGACGGAGATCTGCGCCGCTGGCTGGAACGCGATCCGGGAATCATGGAACGCCGCGTCGGAGAGGTCATGACCGGAAATCCGTTGAAAGTCCGGGAAGATCAAAAAGCCCTGGAGGCGATGGAGATGATCCGGGACCGAAAGATAGACGAGGTTCCGGTGGTCGATTCCCGGGGAGCGCCCGTCGGCATGCTCGACGTCCAGGATCTCTTGAGCGCGGGAATTATCTGATGCCGGGCCTCGACACCGCCAGGGCCAAAGCCTCCCGGGTACGGCTGATCATTTTCGATGTCGACGGGGTCCTGACGGATGGGAGCATCTCCTATGCTTCCGACGGAGAAGAGCGCAAGCGCTTCCACGTCCGGGACGGGTCGGCCGTTATTCGCGCCCTTCGCCGGGGCTTGAAAATAGCCTGGGTCAGCGGGCGCCGGGCGACGGCGGTCGAGCGCCGGGCGTCCGAACTGGGCGTTGCCGACCTTTTCCAGGGAATCGAAGACAAGCGTCCGGTTTTCGAGCGGCTGCGGCGCGAGGGCGGTTTCAAGAAGGAGGAAACGGCTTATCTGGGCGACGACCACGGCGACGTGGAGCTTTTCGAATCGGTCGGATTCAGCGCCGCTCCGGCCGACGCTCACCCCGCGGCCCGGGCCCGGGCCGACTACCTCTGTTCCCTGCGGGGAGGAGAAGGAGCGGCGGGGGAGGCGATCGACTTTATTATCGAGTGCCGGGAGGACGGTCGATGACGTTGTCGGGGTTCTGGACGGCCGCGGTTTGCCTGGCGGCGGGCGCCGCCCCTTCTCCGCCTCCACCGGTTCCGGCCGCTTCTCCCCCCCCGTCGCCGGCGGCCACGTCGGCACCGGTCCGTTCGCTGTTCGATTCGCCCGCCGCGGCCGGCGAGGCCCGTGAAATCAAGGACGGGTTTTCCCGTTACGTGCCCGACGAAAACGGCGATATCGATTGGGAGATCAAGGGTTCTTCGGCTCAGTTCGTAACCTCCAACCTGATCACGCTCCAGGACCTGGTGGCGCGTTCCTTCGACCAGGATATCGGTCCGGTCAGCATCCGCATCGCCAGCGGCGATTACAACACCGATTCCAAAATCGCCACCGGGAGGGATCAGTGGATCGAGATCCGCCGGGGAACGATGGTACTGACCGGGAGAGGCGTGGTCTGGTCCATCCCTTTGGAGGAAGTGCGGGTGCTTGAGGACGTAAGGGTTCTGATCAAGGAGAGCGGGGGAGCGGGGATGTTCCCGGAATGAAAAGAATCTTCATCCTGTTGGCGGCCTCGGCGCTCTGGGCCGGCTCGGCCCGGAGCGAAGAGACTTTGGACGATCTCGGCATCGGGACCGGGGAACTGCCCGAAGTCGTAGGGCCGGACTGGACGGAGATAACCTGCGACGGCAACATGCTGGTCAATTACCGCGAGGGGTGGGTAAGATTCGCCCGCAACGTCAAGGTAACCAATCAACGCGGGATCATTACCTCCGACCTCCTGGTGATTTTCACCAGCGGCGGGGGGGAAAAGGTCGATCGGGCGGAAGCGAGGGGGAACGTCACCATCGTCAGCGGAGATCGGGTGGGAACGGGCGACGCGCTGATCTACTACCCCGAGGAACACAAAGTCGTCCTCTCCGGCAACGCCCTGGTCAAAGAAGGGGTCAACACAGTCTCCGGAGAAACCCTGACCCTCTATACCGATTCCAGGGATGTGGAAATCAACCGGGCCCAGGATATACAATTCCATCCCCGGACCGAGTTCGAACTGGATATTTGAGCCTCATGGAACTGCTGAAGACCGAAGAGCTGGTAAAGTCCTACCGCCACCGCAAAGTGGTCGATGGAGTCAGCCTGACCGTCAACCGGGGCGAGATAGTGGGCTTGCTCGGCCCCAACGGCGCCGGCAAAACCACCACGTTTTATATGATCGTGGGACTGATCCGAGCCGAGGGCGGCAAGGTGTTTTTCGGGAGCGCGGACGTCACCCATCTGCCCATGTCCCGGCGGGCCCGCCTGGGCATGGGCTACCTATCCCAGGAACCGAGCATATTCCGCAACCTGACCGTGGAGGAGAACATCCTGGCGATTCTGGAGACGCTTCCCATGAAACGTTCGCAGCGATGGAAGCGCAAGAACGAGCTTTTGACGGAACTGGGAATCTCCAAGTTGGCGGAGAGCCGAGCCTGCACCCTCTCCGGGGGGGAACGGCGCCGGTTGGAGATAGCCCGGGCCCTGGTGACCGATCCCAGTTTCATCATGCTGGACGAACCGTTCGCCGGCGTCGATCCCATCGCCGTGGCCGACGTCCAGCAGATCATTATCTACCTCAGGGAGAAAGGGCTGGGAATACTGATAACCGACCATAACGTCCGTGAAACCCTTTCCATTACCCAGCGTTCGTATATCATGTTCGAGAGTCGGATTCTGATATCCGGCACGTCCGAGGAGCTAACCAACGACCCCCGGGCCCGGAAGATTTATCTCGGGGAACAGTTCATGTTGTAAGGAGGGAGCGGTGCAGATAGAAATCACCTGCCGCCATGCCGAAATCGACGAGACCGAGCGGGCTTACGCCTTGGAAAAAATCGGGCAACTGTCCCACATCTGGAACCGGCCGCTGGAAGCCCGTCTGATCGTGGAATTCGAAAAATACGATTATCGGATCGAGATCAACCTTCATGCCGGCCATTCCCTGATCTCGGTAACCGAGAAGGACCGGCATTTCCAAGCGGCGTTGGATAAGGCCGTTCGAGTCACCGAGAGGCGGTTGCGGCGCCTCAAGGGAAAGACGGCCAATGAGTCGAAGCGCCGCCGGCGGCTCTTCGTCTCCGAGATCAGGGAAAGCGCGGGAGAGGACGATCTTCCGGAGCTTTCGAGCATGGAAGATATGGAGATGCCGGAAATGACCAGGAGCATGGCCGTCGACGCCTTCAAGGATTCCGGCCGGGGTTTCTTCGTGTATTACGACCTGGAATCGGGCCGGACGGCCATCATCTACCGCAGGAAGAACATGGCCCTGGGCGTGATCGAACTGTAAACGGGCGAACCGGTCTGAACCCGGAGACGAGAACGGGCGGAACAGCATGACCCACGGGGTGACGGTCAGTCAGTTTTTCCAGCAGATGCAGGAACGGCTCCAGTTGACCCTGGTCGCCGGAGAGAACGGCCTCAAGCGGAAGATCCTGGTTTCCGAACTCAACCGCCCGGGCTTGATTCTGGCCGGCTATTCGCGGTTTTTCGCCCGTCGCCGCGGCCAGGTACTGGGAAAGGTCGAAATCAGTTACCTGCGCGGCTTGAAACCCGACGAGCGCAGGCGGACGATCAGGGCCCTGTTCGAACAGAAAATTCCCTTCTGCATTATCGCCCGCAACTATCTGCCCCCCCGAGAGCTGATCGAGGAAGGAAACCGCTACGCGATTCCGGTGTTCCGTTCTCCCTTGATAACCATCAGGCTGGTGCACACCTGCACCATCTACCTCGAAGAAAAATTCGTGCCCCAGACCACCGTCTTCGGAAACCTGGTCGAAGTCTACGGCGTAGGCGTGATGGTCATGGGACGCAGCGGGGTGGGGAAGAGCGAATGCACCCTGAGCCTGGTGGAGCGGGGGCACCGGCTGGTTTGCGACGACATCATCCACGTGCGCCTGATGGAGGGCGAATACCTCCTCGGGGAAGGGTCGGAACTGACCAGATTCCATATGGAGATCAGGGGGTTGGGAATCATCAACATCCAGAACCTCTTCGGTCCCGGCAGCGTTCGGCAACGCAACCGCCTCGACCTGGCCGTTACCCTGGAAAAATGGGATCCGGAAAAGGAATACGAGCGCCTGGGGCTGGACGAGTCCCGCTATGCACTTCTGGGGATCAGTATCCCCCATCTTCTGGTTCCGGTTCGGCCGGGAAGGGACCTGGCGCTGCTGATCGAAGTGGCGGCTTTGAATTACCGGAGTAAACAGATGGGATATGACCCCGCCCGGGAGCTGGACAAAACCCTGCAGGCCCGCATGACCGGGCGTTTCCCGCGGGGCGGATAGCGTGAGCCGGGAATACCGGGAATTCAAGATTCTGAACAAGTACGGGCTGCATGCGCGGCCGGCGGCGCAGTTGGTCCAGACCGCTTCCAAGTTCAATTCGGAAATCTTCATCGAAAAAGGCGCGGTCCGCATCAACGCTAAAAGCATCATGGGCGTGTTGATGCTGGCCGCCGCCCAAGGAACCGTCCTGAAGATCCATGCCGAGGGACCGGACGCCGCGGAGGCGGCCGAAGCCCTGGGCCGGCTGATCGAGGGCAAGTTCGGGGAAGAATGAAAGAGGAACGGATATTCGAAGGGATCGCCGCTTCACCGGGAATCGTGGTGGGAAAGGTCCTCATCTTCGGGCACGAAGACCTCCCGGTCCGTCCCCGGAAGATCAAGGAGGGCGAGATCCCGGTCGAAATCGCGCGTTTCGAAAATTCCCTGATCGCGACCAGGAAAGAACTGTTGGAAATCAGGCGGCAGTTGGCCGACCAGTTGGCCCGCAACGAAAGCGATCTTTTCGACGCCCACCTTCTGGTCGTCGAGGACCGGGCTTTGATCGAAGAGGTGGTGCAGGGGATCGAGGAGCAGAAGTTCAACGCCGAATATATCTTTCAGGAAGTCCTGCACCGCTACGAGCAGGTCTTTTCACAAGTCAAGGACGATTATATCCGAGAACGGCTGAGCGATATCAAGGATGTCGGGCGCCGGGTCATGCATAACCTGACCGGGCAGCAGCGGGCGACCCTGTCCTCGCTGGAAGAGATATCGGTGGTCGTGGCCCACGATCTCTCTCCGTCGGATACGGCCTTGATGCACCGGGAAATGGTGGTGGGGTTCGTCACCGACGTGGGGGGACGGACATCGCATACCGCCATCATGGCCAGATCCCTGGCCATCCCGGCGGTGGTCGGCGTCGGGAACATCAGCGGCGTCGCCGAGGACGGAGAACCGGTGGTGGTCGATGGGAACCGCGGCCGGGTTATTCTCAACCCCAGCCGGGCGACCTTGGCCCGGATCGAGAAGGAGAAGCGGGAGCTCGCCGAAAACGAGCGGATGCTCTCCTTCCTTCGGGATAAACCGGCGGAGACCAAGGACGGGTTCCGGGTGACCCTGGCCTCGAATATCGAGCTTCCCGAAGACATCAATTCCGTAATCGCCAGCGGAGCCGAGGGCGTGGGGCTTTTCCGGACGGAGTACCTGTTCCTCAACCGGGACGATCTGCCTTCCGAGGAAGAGCAGTTCCAGGCCTATTCGTACGTGGCCGAAAAGGCGCAGCCGCATTCGGTGATCATCAGAACACTGGACGTGGGCGGCGACAAATTCGTGAGCCAGCTCGATATCTCCCGGGAATTGAACCCGTTTCTGGGGTGGCGGGCCGTACGGTTCTGCCTGGAACGCACGGATATCTTCAAAAACCAGCTCAGAGCCATCCTGCGGGCGGGTCGGGCCGGCAACGTCAAGGTGCTCTTTCCCCTCGTCAGCGGCAAGGCGGAGCTGCGGAGAATACTGCAGGTTTGGGAGGAGGCCAAAGGCGAGGTCGAGAAAGACCGGTCCGATCCTCTTCCCGAGATCGAGGTGGGTATCATGATCGAAGTCCCTTCGGCGGCCGTTCTCGCCGATAATCTGGCCGAAGCGGTGGATTTTTTCAGCATCGGGACCAACGACCTCATCCAGTACACCCTGGCGGTGGACCGGGTCAACGAGAAGATCGCCTACCTCTATGAACCCCTCCATCCCGCGGTTCTGCAGCTGATCAGGGGAACCATCGACGCCGCCCACCGCAACAACATCTGGGTGGGGATGTGCGGTGAAATGGCGGGGGATCCGATCGCCGTGCCCATCCTCCTGGGCATGGGGCTGGATGAATTCAGCGTCAGCCCGGTGGCGGTGCCCCTGGTCAAGAAAGTGATACGGAGCCTGACCATCCCCCGGGCCCGGGATCTGGCCGAGAGTATCCTCGGCCTCAGCCAGGCTTCGGAGATCAGGGCCCGGGCCGAGACATTTCTGAAGGAACTCGACCCCTCGGTCCGGATGTAAGGCGCGGCTTGCCGGAGGGCGAGTTTAAGCTTGCGCCGACCCATGTATTGGATTATGGTGCCAGGTCAAATAAACCCAACCAGCCCCTGAGGAGGTATGGATGAAACCCAAGCATTATATTTTTTCCTCGGAATCGGTGACCGAAGGGCATCCGGACAAGGTCTGCGACCAGATATCGGATGCCGTTCTCGACCGGGTTCTGAGCGAGGATCCGGAAGGCCGGGTGGCCTGCGAAACCTTCATCACCACCGGCCTGGCCATCGTGGGCGGAGAGATCACCACCACGGCCTACGTGGATATTCCGGTTCTGGTCCGGGGCGTGGTCAAGGGGATCGGCTACACCCGCCCCGAATATGGATTCGATTACAAGAGCTGCGCCATTCTCAACGCCATCGGCCGCCAGTCGCCCGATATTTCCCAGGGAGTGACCGAAGGCAGCGGGGAATTCAAGGAGCAGGGCGCCGGAGACCAGGGCCTGATGGTGGGGTACGCCTGCCGGGAGACTCCGGAGCTTATGCCCCTGCCGATCATGATGGCGCACAAGCTCTGCGGCCGTCTGGCCGAGGTGCGCAAAACCGAGGTGCTCCCCTGGCTCGGCCCCGACGGCAAGTCGCAGGTTACGGTCGAATATCTCAACGGCGCGGTCGCTTCCATCCCCCGCGTGGTCATCGCCGCGCAGCATACGCATGAAGTAGTGGATGCCAGCGGCGAATTCATGACCGAGGAGGCCAAGAAAGCCATCCTGGAAAAAGTGATCAAGCCGGTGCTCAAGGATTTCTTCCGGGAAGGGGAGACGACCTGGATCGTCAACGGCACGGGGAAATTCGAGATCGGCGGCCCCCAATCCGATACCGGGATGACCGGGCGCAAGATCATCGTCGACACCTACGGGGGCGAAGCCCCTCACGGCGGCGGCGCCTTTTCCGGGAAAGACCCCTCGAAAGTGGACCGGTCCGCCGCCTACATGGCCCGCTATATCGCCAAAAACATCGTGGCCGCCGGCCTGGCCGACCGCTGCGAGATTCAGCTGGCGTACGCCATCGGAGTTCCCGAGCCGGTCTCGGTATACGCCAACCTGCACGGCACCGGAAAAATCACCGACGAGAAAGCGGTCGAGATCATCCGGGATATCTACGGTCTCAAACCCAAGGAGATCATCGAAACGCTCCAGCTCAAACACCCCCAGGGGTGGTCCTACCAGGATACGGCCGCCTATGGGCATTTCGGCCGCGAGGACCGGAACTTCCCCTGGGAGAAGGTGAACACGGTCGAACAGCTGGTGAAGGCCGCGGGTATCTGATCCCGGGGACTTTATCGAAGACAGAAAGCGAGGCTGGGCCCGGTTCGGGGCCCGGCCTCGTTGTATTTTCGCCTCCGGCGAAATCCCCTCCGCCGCTCAGATCAGATTGCGGAGAGCGACGATCCCCCAACAGTTGAAGAGGATGGAAAGAACGATGACCGCCCTGGCCCCGAGGGTCAAGGAGGGCGGCGTGCCGCGCGCGATCAGGACCATGAGCAGCGGCAGCGAGTCGAGGATAAAGCGGTAGCCGAACTGCCAGGACCCGTTGTTGCAGTAGAAAAGCTGGGCGGCGACGATACCGGCCGCGGAGACCCAGATCGCCCGGTTCTCCCAGGACCGGAAGCCGGCTTTGAACGCGTAGAAAAGAGCGGGGCTGGTGAAGATCAAGGCCTGACCGGCGGGGGTGGGGCGGAACCAGGGGAACCCATCGGTCAGGCGGGGGGGCATGAACAGCAGGGTATAAAGGTTGCGCGGCAGATAGTGCGGATGAAAAAGCCCGTAGCGTTGGTATTGGATAACCGCTGCTCCGGTAATGCAATGGTAGCCGTATCCGGTTTCGAACGGAGATCCGAACCGGAGAAAATTATAGCAGAGATAGACGAAAACCCCGCCGGCAGCCCCCAGGAGCACCCAGAACAAGCGCCGGGGACGGCCGATTCCGCCGCCGCTGACGGCCGTTATCCCCAAAAACGCCGGCAGGGCGAGAATGGAAAGTTGCCGACAGAGGAACGCCCCGGCCAAGGCGAAACCGGCCGCGGCGCCATGTCCGGAAAAAGCGGCGTTTAACCCCAGGAGCAGGAAAAAGACCGCGCAGACCTGGGCGAAATACCAGGCGCCCCCATGAGAGGCGACGAACCAATGAACCGTTCCGGCGCCGAAGAAGGCGGTCAGCCAATAGATCTTGGAGCGATCGCGGACGATCTTTTCCAGAAGCCGGAAACAGAGGCCGACATTGACCGCGCCCAGGAGAACCGCCACCGCGCGGGCGTCGGCATGCACCCCCCTCCAAGGGATAAGGGGAAGGATGAAGATGGCGGGAAGGGGAGGCAATCCCAGATAGAACCGGTTCCGATAGACGGCGATGTCGTCGAAACTGTCGGGGCGGTCATGCACCCCGGCCGACGGAAGCGCCAGGTTCAGGCGCCCGTGAGCGAAGGCATCGGCCAGGTAAACGTAGTGGTGGAACGTGTCTTCGAAAATCACGGGGAGCGCGGAGACGAGGTAGAGGATCAAGGATATCCCCGCAACCAGGACCAACCCCGTGTGTTTGTCCGACAAACTCTTCAATCGCGCCCGCTCCTCCGGCGCCGGCCGCCGCTGAAATTGCATATTACCACGAGAAGCCGGCCCGCGGCCTCCTCATTCATCCACAGACCAGGCAGGTTTCATGGATTAAAGAGAGGTCCACATATTTCACGGATTTTAAAACAGAGATTACACGGATTGGGAAAAGGAGAAACTGAGATTACGCAGATTTAGGGAACTACTCGTAAAATTGCTTTGTCGCCCAGGCTTCTCGCAATGACCTCAAATATCCCGTGCCCTCTGCTCCCTCAAAAATCTATTCCTATCTGTTCTGTGTAAACCTGCCTGCCGGCAGGCAGGTCTGTGGGCTCCCTCCCTTCCTGAACCCCGAACCCTGAACCCTTTGCCTTCATGGTCGAGCAGAGAGCATGGGGCATAGAGTAAAACCCGACATCTTCTCGGCCCCTTCCCGCAGGATCAGTGGGGAAGGCGGGCGGATTTCTGGTAGCGGGACGTGAAGCGGGGGCGCCCCTCGGCGTAGGCCTGGAAATTTTCGTCCGCCCGGGAGACGTCCTCCTGGCGGAAGAGCATATCCAGAAACGCCAGGAGCTTGCGCTTGAGCTCGTCCCAGGATTTTATCTGCAGCAGCGAACGCATCAGGAAAGAGGGGCGCGAGTGGTAACTGACGTAGGCCCAGCGGGTCAGGCGGTCGATCTCCTCGTTGCTCAAGTCCGTCCAGGGCCGGGGCAGGACCTGCTCCTCCGCCCGGCCGAGAATATACTCTTTCCAGTAATCGTAGCCGGTTTCCGCAACCATTTGCCGCCACATTCCGGTCAAGGGCTTGGCGGTCAATTTGGAGAATTGAACGTAGTCGAGGTCGAGGGACTTGGCGAAGCGCACCGTGGTTTTTACGGTTTTTTCGGTTTCTCCGGGAAGTCCGACGAGGAAGAAACCGAGCGGACGTATCCCCCGGCGTTTGGTCATGGAAATAACGGTCTTGACCTGATCGAGACTGATCTCCTTGTCGACCTTGTCCAGCATCTCCTGGAGTCCCGATTCGATGCCGTAGTAGATGCGCCGGCAGCCGGCCGCATACATCAGTTCCAGCAGATCCTTATCCACCGAGTCGATCCGCGACCGGCAGGCCCAGGTGATATCGAGTTTGCGGTCGAGTATCCCTTCGCAGATCGCCCGCGTGCGCTGCTTGATCCGGGGAAATTCATAATCGAAGATGTCGATTTCCCGCACCGAAAACCGTTCATAGCACTCCTGCATCTCGTCCAGAACGGTTTCGGGGGAACGGGGGTTGTAGGTCGTCCGCCCGGCTTCGCAGAAGGTACAGTGCATGGGACAGCCCAAACTGGTGACCATGACCGTGAAGTTCTTGCGCTCGGTGGGGAACTCGGCGTAAAGGTGATTGGGGAGCAGGTGACGGGCGGGAGCGGGAAAGTCGTCGAATACTATCTTCTGGGGGTGGGGAGTGACCACGATTTCCCCCCCCGCGTCTTTATAGGCCAGGCCCGGCACCCGGGAAAAATCGCGGTCTCCTTCCAGTTCTTCCAGCAGGGCAGGGAGGGTGAAATACGCTTGCTCCACGCAGCCGAAATCTATCTCCGGGGGGGCGATCGATTCCCGGGGATAGACCCTGAGGTTGTATCCCCCGACCATGACCGGGATCCTCCCTCCCAGCCCCGATTTAAGGTACCGGATCCATTCCAGGGTTTCCCGGAACATGTACGTGGTCATCATGAAACCCAGGATATCGGGGCGGAACGCTTGCAGTTCGGCCAGGGTTTCTTGGGGAGTCAACCCCAGGGTACGGGCGTCGATAATCGCCGCCTGGTGTCCGTGGCGTTCGGCGATGGCCGCGCACCAGGCCAGGCTCAGGGGGGGGAAGAGGCCGAAATACTTCTGCACGATTCTGAGGTTTTCTTCGTGAAGCTTATATTTGAACGGATTGAATACGAACGCAACGCGCATGGCCGTCTCCCGATTTAAGCGGAAATCCTATCAGGTTTTGAGGGAGGGGGGCAAGCGGAGCGCTTCAAGAGAAGCAGTTCCCTGAAAACGGCCCGGACGTTTCCCGCGGCGGGAAGCGCCAGGCGCCCCCGGTCGAACGCCGAGGCCCCGGCTCGGCGCGGGTAGTGGCGGACGGGAATTTCGACGGTTTTCAAACCCGCGGCGCGAGCCTGAAGAAACAGTTCCGCCTCGACGGCGCCGGTTCGGCAGGCAAAAGCCATCTGCTTCAGCGCCGCCCGGCGAACGAGCTTGAAAGAGCAGTCCACGTCCCGAACCCGGAGGCCGAAGAGCATCCGGATCAGCCGGTTATAGGACCACGCGGTCGCGATTCTCGCCGGGGGATCGCGACGGATTTCCCGGTACCCCACGACGAGATCGGCTCTCCGCGATGCTTCCAGGAACCGGGGGAGATCGTCGAGGGAGTACTGCCCGTCGCAGTCGGTGTAAAAAACCAATTCGCCGCGGGCAGCTTCCCAGCCCAGGGCCAGAGCCCGGCCGTAACCGGGATCGTCGCCGCTTTGTTCGATCAGCCTCACCCCCGGGACTCCGAGCAGGTATTCCCGGGATCCGTCGCGGGTGCGGTTATCGAGCACGACCAGGAGTTCGGGTTTCGATGCCCAGGAGTCAAGGCGGCCCAGGCACTCGGGAACGGAACGGCGCAGATTCGCCAGGTCGTTATAGGCGGGCATGAAGACGCTCAGGGAAGACACTTTCACGGTCAAAGGATAGCACCCTACGCGGGGTTCCGCGAAGCGAGAACGGCAGGTCGCTCCGAGCTCAGCGGTTGAGGATGAGGGAAGGCCGGCCCTCGATACGCGGCAGCGCCGCGGCTCCTTCCGGACCCGGTTTCAGATTGGCGCGGGTAAAGAGGAAGACGGCCAGGAGAAGGAGCGCCAGAAGAACCGTACCCAGCGTCGCGCGGACCGGAGAAAGTTCGGCCGTCCGCACCCGCGAGCGGCATCCGGCGTCCCAGCGGGTCGTGCCCTCCCGGCGAAGCCGCAGGTAGGCGGCGAACTGAGTGACGAGGGGGAGAAAGAAGAAGAAGAGGCCGTAGCCGTACAGGCCGACCAGAAGCGTGCGTTTCCAGGCGGCGCTGAAGGAGAGGAATTTCCCGTCGGCGCCGGTGACGGTGATGCCGAAGAGCCATTTCCCGGGCGTCGATCCGTAGCGCGCCAGGCAGAACGCCTCCACCGGGCTCCAGATCAAAAAGACGAGCAGCGTCCACAGCCAGAGATCGAGGCCCAGCGGGGCGGCGACGCTGTTTTCCATGCCGGCGGCCGGAACGGCGTCCCCCACCCCCGCGACCACCCCGGCCAGGGTCAGGATCGGGGCCGAAACCACGGTGGCGCAGACATTGAGGTCTATGGTCCGGGCCAGGAACCTGCGCCAGGGATGGGCGCCCGTCCCCGGAACGGGAGGGAGGGGAGGAGATGGCGGAGGAGAGGCTTTCCCCGGGGCCTTTTCGCCGGGAAAGAAGCGTTCGATCGGCATCCATTCGGGCAGCCCCTCCGCCCAGACCAAGGTCTCCCGGGAAATTTCCCCGGAGCGGTAGCGCTCCAGCAGGTATTCCCGGGAGACCGGCCCCAACCGGTTTTTCCCGTCGATCGAATAGTAACAGGTAGTCAAGGTCTTGAAATCCCCGTCGTTTTATTTTTTAAGCGTACCAGAATCATGAAATCAGCTGAAGAATGAAGAATCCGGGGGAGGAAGAGCGGGGATTAACCACAGGACACAGAGGGGGGTGGGAGCATGGAGCAGAGGGCATGGGGCATAGAGAAAGACCCACCGCTGGGGACCCGGGTTCAGGGTTCAGGGTTCAGGGTTCGGGGTTCAGGAGGAATGCCACCGCCTCGGCCCCCGGGAACTTTGCACCTGATTACTCTGATTGGGGGGAGAGAGAGGGTCAGGGTTCGGGGTTCAGGAAGAGAGTCCACAGACCTGCCTGCCGGCAGGCAGGTTTACACAGATAGGAAAAGATTTTTGGGGGAGCAGAGGGCACGGGATATTTGAGGTCATTGCGAGGAGGAGCGACGAAGCAATCTTACGAGTAGTTCCCTGAATCTGCGTAATCTCAGTTTCTCCTTTTCCCAATCCGTGTAATCTCTGTTTTAAAATCCGTGAAATCTGTGGACCTCTCTTTAATCCATGAAACCTGCCTGGTCTGTGGATTAATGAGGGGGCCGTGGCAGGGCTATTGAATCCTGTATTCTGAATTTTTTCCCTTTCAGAGTAATCAGATACAAAAAGAGTTCAGGGTAAGGGGGAGTGGTGGGGGTGGTGGGAGTCTTACGCTTTGCTCTATGCTCTATGCCCCATGCTCCCTTGTCACCCCCGCCGCGGGGCGAGGAGGGAACTCACCAGGCGCACCGGGGCCAGGCCGGCGCCGGAGAGAAAGACGGCGGTACGGGCCAGACGGCCGGGGCGGAAATAAAAAGCCTTCCAGGCCCGGCGGCAGAACCGGTCCAGTTCCTCCTCGTCCTGCCCGGGAAAAACCCTCGGGAACAGCTCGCTCCGGTCTCGCTCCAGGTATCTTTCCGCGCCGGTACCGGGAAGAGGGTTGCAGATGTGGAAGGAGGCGAGGTCGAGGGGGAGGGAGAGCGCGAGGCGCAGGGTGGCTTCACGTTCCTTGGGTTTTTCGTCGTAGGCTCCGAACATGAAAAAACCCAGGGAGAGTATCCCCGCCTTCCTGGTCCATTCCAGCGCCAGATTTTCGCGGCCGCCCGGGGGGGGTCTGCCCAGGAGCCCGAGCACCCGTTCCGAGGCGCTTTCCAGGCCGTAGTGAATGAGTCGGCAGCCGGCTTTCCCCATCAGCTCCAGCAGATCGGGGTCGACGGAATCGACGTGAGCGGTGCAGCACCAGCTCGTTTTCAGCCGGCGCTTGAGCGCTTCTTCGCAGAATGCCGCCGCGCCTTCGCGGTTGAGGCAGAAATCGAGGTCGATAAAGGCCAGTACCCGCGCTCCCGCGGCCTTGACCGCGGTTTCGGCCTCCGAGTAGATGGCTTCTCCCGTCCGGGGCCGGAAGCCGGTTCCGTACATGGCCCGGAGACAGACCGAGCAGTCTCGGGAACAGCCCCGCGATCCTTCGATCACGGCCAGGGGGCCCCCCAGGACAACATGGCGGTAGCGCTTCAACGGGGGCAGCAAGTCCCAGGCCGGAGCGGGGAGAAGGGCGATATCGGAGGAAGGAAGCGGCGGGGGAGGGAGGGGGTCACCCCGGCGGTAGATCCCGGCCGGAGCCTCATCCCCCATGGGCTCGACGGCCGCGACGATCCGATCTTCCGGTTCTCCGAGTACGAGGAAATCCGCTCCCGTCGCCTCGATTACTTCGCGAGGGAGAACGGTCCCGTGTACGCCGCAGACCCCGACGCGAAGGCCTTGGGCATGCAGCGCCTCCACCAGGGAGACAACGGGTTCCAGGGAAAGATTAGGGCACTCCCAGCGATCCAGGGGGGAGGAAGTCACCAAGGCCAGGTCGGCCCCCATCGCCGCCGAAGCGGTCTCCCTCGCCGTCAATCCCAGGACGGGAGCGTCGAGGATTGTAGCCGCGATCCCCCGATCGCGCAGCCGGGCGCCGCACCGGGCCAGGGAAAGGGGGGGCCAGAGGCGGTTGTGAATCCCGTCCCGGCCGATCCCGGATGGGTTCTCCATGCCGGGCCTGATCAAGACGACGTTCATCTTCGCAAAATCCCCCTGCCTGCCGGGGCCTTATCTGGTACTATACCATGCAGGCCCCGGATAAGAGCGAGGATACACGTGATCGAGGTCGTCCTCATAGTTTTTCTGCTGCTGGTGGCGTTGACCGCCACGGTCGCCGTCAAGGTGGGGTTTAGAGCCATCGATTACATGGCGGAAACCCGGGCCCGGTTGAAGCGCTTGGAAGAAGGGCAGGAGCGTCTGCTCGGCGGCCGCGGGGTGGAAAAGGACGGCGAGCCGGATGTCTGAAATTCTCATCCCCATGAGCCGGGGTCGGAAGTTCGGATATATCGACGAATGCGGCGAATTCGTCATCCCCCCCCGCTACAACCACGCCTTTCATTTCTACGAGGACCGGGCTCTGGTGGAGAAGCGCGTGCGGTTCAGCCGGGACCGGGTCGTCTACGGTTTCATAGATTCCCGGGGCCGGAGGGTGACCGGGTTCAAGTACCGTCAGGCTTTTTCGTTCTCCGAAGGTTTGGCTCCGGTGATCCCGGAAAGCTCCAGAAGCGATTTCTGGGGTTTCGTGGACCTCCAGGGCTCCATGGCGGTCAAACCGCGGTTCGCCATGGCCGGCGGCTTTTTTTCGGGTCTGGCCCGAGTTCAGGTCGGCCGGAAGTGGGGGTTCATCGACAAAGCCGGCAAGACCCCGATTCCCCCCGCGTTCGATTCGGCCGGAGATTTTTCCTGCGGGCTGGCCCCGGTGCGCCGCACCCATGGAGAAAAATGGGGGTATATCGATCGGGGAGGGGTTATGCGGATTCCGGCCCTGTACGACTGGGCGGAATCGTTCTGCGAGAACATCGCCCGGATCAACCGCGGGGGAAAATGGGGCTTCATCGATCTTCAGGGAGGAGTCGTTTTCCGGCCCGTCCTCGGATATGCCGGGAATTTTTCCGAAGGCATGGCGGCCATCAACATGGAGCGGACGTTCGACGAGATTTTTCATGAAATGCGGGGAGGGAAATGGGGATATATCGACAATCGGGGCCGGGGCGCGATCGACGCCAACTTCGACGAAGCCGGCCCTTTCCGGCAGGGGTTGGCCCGGGTGCAGCTGTTCGGCAAGTGGGGGTATATCGACCGGCGGGGCGAAATGGCGATCGATCCTTTGTATGAGGAGGCCACCGACTTCACCGGTCCGGTGGCCCTGGTCTGGAAGCAGGAGAGGCAGCTCCTGCTGGACAGGCAGGGGACCGAAATCGAAATTCAGGAATAAGCGGAGGGCATTCATGAGCGTACGCAAACGCTACCTGCCTTCAGGGTGGTACCCGGCTTCGCCGGAGGAGACCCGGTCTTTTCTGCGCGAACTTTCCGCCGGTCCGGAGGTTCCTCCGGAAGCGAAAAAAGCCGTGGCGGTGGTCGCGCCCCACGCCGGATGGGGGGCTTCGGGAAAAACCGCTCTGAAGACTCTGGCGCTGGTTCCGGAGACAGCCGAGACGGTCGTCGTCATCGGAGGGCACCTCGGACCCGGCGATGGAGTGCTGGCCGCCAGCGAGGACGGTTATGAAACTCCGCTGGGCCCCATCCCCGCCGACCTCGACCTTCTCGACGGGCTGGAAGGGGAGATGGCGGTAGCGGTGGATGTCTATCCCGACAACACGGTGGAAGTGCTCATGCCCATGATCCGCTATCTTCTCCCCGACGCACACGCGCTCTGGCTGCGTGTTTCTCCCGACGAATCGGCCGTACGGCTGGGCAACGCTCTCCATCGGCTCGCGGTCCGGGATAAGGCCTCCCTGGCGGTCGTCGGCTCGACCGATCTCACCCATTACGGACCGGCGTACGGTTTCGCCCCCGCCGGCAGGGGCCAAGAGGCCTATCGGTGGAGCAGCCGGGAAAACGACCGAGAATTCATCGAACTTCTCCTGGAGATGCGGCCGGAAGAGGCGCTCGAACACGCCCAAGGGCGCCGCTCGGCCTGTTCGGCGGGAGGAGCGGTGGCGGCTATGGTATTCGCCAAAAACCGGGGAGTAAAGTCGGGAACGCTGGTGGAGTACTCCAACAGTTTCGATATTTACCCTTCGGATTCTTTCGTGGGATACGCCGGAATAGCTTACCGGTCCTGAGGGGAAATACCGTCGCCGGACAGCTCGGATTGGACGCTTCGTACCTCCCGCCGCCGCCGCTCCCCGTTTTCGGGATCGGGATCGATCCGGAAGACGAGAATGTCCCCGTCGCCGGTTCCCGGAGGCAGCAGAACGGTGGGCCATTCTATCGCCCCCGGGACACCCTCGGCCTCCAGGACGGTGACGGCGTTGTCTTCCACTCGATCGACGGCAACCCGGAATTCCATGCGTTCCTCCCTTGCGGCCGGCCTCCGAGATCGATGCCCCGGGCCGCCCCTAGCCGACCCGGCGCAGGAATTCGGCGATCAGGCGGGTGAGATCCTTGCTCGCCTTGTGGGCGGCCTCGGTGACCTCTTCATGCGTCAGGGGCTCGGTCCGGGTGGGGCTGACCAGGTTGGATATACAAGTCACGCCCACATAGCGCATCCCCAGGTAATTGCCGACGATGGCTTCCGGTATGGACGACATTCCCGCGGCATCGGCTCCCAATTTCATCGCCATCGCGATTTCGGCCTTGGTCTCGTAGCTCGGCCCGGAAAAGCCGATGAGAACTCCGGACCGGAGTTCGATTCCCAGTGCCTCGGCCGCCCCGCGCATGGCTTGGCTTAAACCGGCGTCATACGGTTTGGACATATCCGGAAAACGGGGGCCGACCTTGTCGTCGTTGGGGCCGATGAGGGGGTTCGAGCCCATGCAGTTGATGTGGTCGGTCACCAGCATCAGGTCGCCTCCCCTGAATTCGTGGTTGATCCCTCCGGCGGAGTTGGTGTTGATGATGCATTTGACCCCCAGGGCCTTCATGACCCAGAGGGGGTACATGACCTTCTCCCAGCCGATGCCCTCGTAATAATGGACGCGGCCGACCTGGGTGACGACGGTCTTCCCGGCATAGGTGCCGAAGGTAAGCGTGCCGGGATGACCCTTGACGGTGGAGACCGGAAAATTGGGAATCTCTGCGTAGGGGACGGCGACCGGATTTTCCAGCATGTCCACAACTCCACCCAGGCCCGAACCCAGAATCAGGCCGAACTCCGGTTCCATATCGGTCCGGGTCCGTAAGAATTCGATTGTCTCCGCCACTTTGTCTTTGCTGATGATCATGGCTGTTCCTCCCGATCGGTTTTGGTTGCAACGTCGTCACGGATTTCCCGTAAAAAACCGGTCCCGTTCTTAAGGGGCGGGATCCCCAGGTACTCGGCCAGGGTTTGGGCGATGTCGGCGAACGACCGGCGGATTCCCAGGTCGACTCCGGGCCGGACGGGGGGGCCGGAAACCAACAGGGGAATATATTCCCGCGTATGGTCGGTATGGCGTTCCAGAGAAGGGTCGCAACCGTGGTCGGCGGTGATGAAGAGCATGTCTTCTTCCCGCAGTGCCCGCGTGATTTCGGGGAGGCGACCGTCGAAACGCATGAGCGCCCGGGCGTACTCCTCCAGGTTCCGACGGTGGCCGTATTTCATGTCGAAATCGACCAGGTTGGTGAAGATCAGGCTGAAACCGGGGCGGGCCATCGCCTCCAGGGTCTTGCTGATCCCGTCGTCGTTGCTTTCCGTCGTCTTGTACTTGCTGATGCCCCTTTGAGCGAAGATATCGTTGATTTTCCCGACCCCGTAGGTGCGGTGACCGGCTTGGAGAAGGAAGTCGAGGAGCGTCTCCTCCACCGGGGGCAGCGCGTAATCGTGACGGTGAGCCGTTCTCGTAAACGAACCGGGAACACCTATAAACGGGCGCGCGATCACCCTGGCCACGCCGTGCTCCTTCTGAAGCAACTGCCGGGCGAGGTGGCAGAACCGGTAGAGCTTGCGCAGGGGAACGACGTCTTCATGGGCGGCGATCTGGAATACGGAGTCGGCCGAGGTGTAGACGATCGGCCGCCCGGTCTTCATATGTTCTTCCCCGAGTTCGGCGATGATCTCGGTTCCCGAAGCGGCCTTGTTCCCCAGGGTCTTGCGGCCGATCGTCCCCTCGAACCGGGCAATCAGATCCGGAGGGAACCCCCCGGGGTAGACCGGAAACGGCTTTTCCTTGACCACACCGGCGATTTCCCAATGCCCGACGGTGGTATCCTTGCCCCGGGAGAGTTCGGCCATCTTGCCGTAGGCTCCGGAAGGCCGGGCCGCGGGCGGAACTCCGGCGAGCGGGGCGATGTTCCCCAGGCCCATTCGGGCCAGGTGAGGGAGGGAGAAACCGGGAAAACCCCGGCTGATGTGCCCGAGAGTATCGGCGCCTTCATCCCCATATTCCGCGGCATCGGGCAAAGCCCCGATGCCGACGCTGTCGAGCACGATAACGATTCCTCTGCGCACGTTGATTTCCTTTCTCGGCCCGACACCGGGGAGGGGGAGTCCGATAATCCGCCCCGGCAGAGGCGGAATAATGCGACCTTATCGGTGGCTACAGCCGTTTCTTGATTTCAGCGATAAAACTCTCGGCCTCCCGGGGCAGCGACCAATCCCAGAGCGACCGAAGCTTGCTGGAAAGGCCGACGGTCAGATAAACTCCGGCGGCGTAGGTGTGCCCGGCGATCTGAACCGGTTTGCCGTCGACTTCCCGGAGATTTCCCAGCAGATCGACCCGGAACGAGTTCCCGACTCCGCCCCGGATACTGAGCCGGTCGTTGCGCAGCACCATGATGTAGAAATCCGGTTGATGGAACTTGACGATGTCGTAGCCTATCGAAGCGGGAGGAGTGTGGCGGTCGAAGCGCCGCCGCGGTTTCCCGTCCTTGCCGGGGTCGGTGCGGAACGTGCGCAGGTCGACGACCAGGAACCGGAGGCCGCCGTCGGTTTTTTCTTCCCGGTGCTTGTCTTCGGCAAAAGCCTTGTAGATCTTCTCCTCTTCGATCATCCGTGCGATCCGGAATTTATCGGTCATGGAGAAGGGCTTGTTTGCGGCCAGGTTGGCGATCAGGTCGGCGATCTCGGAAAAAGTCCCCGAAGCCTGGGTGGCGGTTATGAGATGTCTCCAGCCGGCCGCCCAATCTTCTTCTTCCTTGACCGACTGGTTCAGGAGCAGGCGCATGAGCTTGCGGGAGTATTCGTCTCCGGGGAGAATCCGGTCGAAGACGATTTCGGCCGCGTTGCGGAAGTTGGTATCGACGATCAAGTCCGCGCAGGAATCCCGGGCGGTATCGACGCTGAGCGGGCTCCAGGGATGATGATCGTACCAGTAGACTTTGGTCCCCCCGTTTTTCAGCTCCATGAGAGCATCCTCGATCGCGGGCAGGAATTCGCTGCTGATCCCGAGATCGGCGATGAAGAGGCGGTTGGGCTTGTCCCCGGAACGGCCCAGGTTGCGCAGATCGATGCGCAGCCTCCGGGGGGTGGAGACGACTATCCTGGCCAGGGATGAAAAATGCTTGAGCAGCGCTCCCGATATTATCCCGTCCCAGTCGGTGTGGGTGACGATCATGTCTAGGATTTCGGGAGCCTGGGAGAGCTCCAGGCGCTTGAGGTTGCCATCGGCGTCGACCGGCGCGGCGGCAACGGCGACGGCGTCGGCGGAAGGAGCCTCCTGGGCGGATTCCATCAAAGGCGAAGTCTCGTTGTCCGCCTTCAGTCCCAGGTCCTGCCAGGTGCCGGAGTTTTTTCTGATGACCCGGCTCAAGTCCAGAGCGGCGACCAGGAAAACGAGGAAACAAACTCCGCTGAGCAGGAAAAACATCGTATAGTCCATCCCTATCTCCCTAGTGATAGCTGATCGTGTAATCCTTGCCGTCAGAAGCGATGGTTACGGTTCCCGAGTAATCGGTGCGCAGGATCCTGGCTCCGGTCTGCCGGAAAAGCTTGATCGGTTCCCAGTGGGGGTGGTCGAATTTGTTCCTTTTCCCGGCGGAGACGACCACGACTTCCGGATCGGTAAGAAAATATAGATCGGGCCCGCTCGCGGTCCTGGAGCCGTGGTGTCCGGCTTTTAAAATCGTAGCTTCGACCGGCGCCCCCGAGGTAAGGATGTCGAGCTCTTCTTCGTGTTCGCAATCGCCGGTAAGCAGAAAGGAGACGTCTCCATGTTCGAGCCGGATGACGATGGAGTTGTTGTTCAGGTTCAGGTGGGAGCGTTTTTCGGGGGGCACCTGGGGAGCGATGACCAAGGCGGTCACTCCGGGTCCCCAGTCGAGCAGTTCCCCTTTCCCGGGAACGCGGTAGGGGATTTTCTTGTCTTTGATGGCCTGAACGAAATTGGCGTACGTTTGGGTGGTGTGGGGGATGCCGGTATCCAGAACTTCACCCACGCTGATGTCGCTGTTGAGCACCGCCACCAACCCTCCCATATGGTCGAAATCGGGGTGGGTGGCTATGACCATATCCAGCCTGGTGATGCCCGCTTCCCTGAGAAAAGGGAGGATGACCTCCTCTCCCGCATCGAAATTCGATCGATAGGTGGCGGATTGACCGCCGTCGATGAGAATGTTTTTGCCCCCGGGGGTCTGGATCAGGGTCGAATCTCCCTGGTTGACGTCCAGGAAATGGACTTTGAGGACTCCGGCGGTTTCGCCCGCCGGGCAAAGGGCCGCGACGGAAAGCCCCGCGGCCAGAACTGCTGTCCGAAAGATGTTCATCGTCCCGCTTCTCATCCTCCCCGGCGGGGCGCCGGAAGACGCCCCGCCGGAGAAGATCGAAGGTCTACTCCTGCGCCGCGCCGGGCTGGATGCAGACCGCCATTCCCTGCCACTTGGCCACGGTTTTGGGGCCGATCCCCTTAACCCGGTTGGATAGATCGCTGAGCGAGGAGAAGGGGCCGTTGGCCTCCCGTTCGGCGATGATCTTGTCGGCGGTTTTGGGGCCGACCCGGTACAGCTGCTGCAGCTCGCTGGCGCTGGCCGTATTGACGTCGACTTCGGCCCAGAGCGGGGCGGCCAAAGCCAGGGCAAAAGCCGCTACCAATCCCAGAGCGATGACTGAACGCATGGCGCTCTCCTTCTTGTTTCCCCCTCGCGGGGCGGTTATGGTTTCAGCCGGGCTTCCATGGTCCCGGCGGTAACTTGGTTAAAAGCCGACCCCCAGTTCCTTCTCCCGGTCCGGGGCGGCGTTGTCGTCGGCGACGTCGAGTTCCTCTTCGATCAGGCCGCCGAGCATGCTCTCCACCTGGTAGGCGTCGCCGTAGATATGGATGATGACGGCGCCGTCCTCGGGGGTGTTGAAGGTCCGGATCCCCTTGGCGGTGCAGAGGCCGGCCACTTCCTCGTAGCGCTTGTCCACGTATCGGCCGCCCTTGTAGTGGAACACGGCCACCTCGGGTTCGACCCGTTCGAACATCAGATCGCTGTTGACGAACCGCCCCCCTTTGCCGAATTCGGGGATCTGGTAGATGGTGCTTTTGATCTCGTCCTCGGGCAGGGTCAGAAGCCACTCCGAGGCCTCCTGGTTGATCAAACTGGTGAAGAGAACGGAGTAATCGCCGTAGCGGACGCGCATGACCGTGGAGTTGGCGTCGCTGACGTAGGTCCCGGTGAACCGTTTTTCGGGCGGATTGAGAATTTCGATGCTCAGGGGCATCCCGTTCACGTCCCGCGGCTTGATCACGTCCATGCCGTAGTGAGAGGAGGTGATGGGGATTTTCTTCTTCCAGACGGTGTAGATCAGGCGGTGGTATTGCAGGAATTTCTCGTCTTCCCGATAAACCCCCTTGGTGTCGCCCACGGCTTCGACGAACTTCTCCTTGAGCTCGTTGAGATACCCCTCCAGTCCTTCGATGCTGTGTACGACGCCGCCCTGCTGATAGATGTACCAGACCGCGATCGGGGGAAGCTCGGTGACCAGGGCGCGGTAGTCATCGGTGGAGAGCAGGGGCATATCCCATTTGCGGGCGATCTCCTCGGCTTCTTCCCGGTTTTCCAGGGGCCGGTCCAGCATCTGGTAGGTGGAGAGGATCGATTCGATCAGTTCCTCGTGCTTTTCCTTTTTCTTCTCGGTGTAATCGGCCAGGGCGTTGTCGGCCGCGGTTTGCGCCGCGGAATCGAGAGAGGAGATGAACTCGTCGAGCTCTTGTTCCCCTATCTCCTTGAAATAATTCTGGAACTCCATCACCGTCAGGGGCGACTCCCAGTAGCCGAGCAGCAGGGTCTCGTAGAGGCGATCGGCGTCCTGCCGGAAATGCGGGGTCAGGAATTCCTTGAACCGGTTGATGTTGATGTCCTGGGGCCCGAAGGATTCCGGGGGCAGGTAGGCGTAGAGTTTGCGCACGAAATAATCGTCGGAGGCGAGAATGAAGTTCAACCCCCCCAGCAGGGAACTGTCGAAACTGGAACTGACCACGGCGTCGAACGAGATCACCCCCTGGGCCAGAAGCACGTCGGCGGTACCGCGTTGCCCCTGGTTGACGTAGCGTTTCTGGTATCCCCATTTCCCCTCGAAGCCGCCGTCCACGAGAATATTGCTCCCGTCCGGGGTCTGGATCAGCGCGGCCATACCCCGAGCCGGATAGCTGAGGTCGAGCATGGTCACCGTCAGTTCCGGGCGCGAAACGGTCTTGAAACCGAGCAGGAGCGTGGCCACCGAAACCAGCAGGGCCGCGGAAGCGACGCCGAAGCGGACCCGGTTGGCCCCCTGGGACAGGGCGGCGCGCGTCCGGAGGTAGGCGATTTTAAGGCTAAGCGCCAGTTTTTCCCGGAAGATGAAGATCAACACCCCGGCGTAGAAAAGAATAAGTATGGGAGAACCCCATTCCGGGACCTGGGGATACGGCAGGATCCGGGCCCAGAAATCGTCCCAGATCAGGAAGAAGCGCATCCCCAGCCAGTTGGCCGCGGTCAGGACCAGGGCGATATAGATCCCGAAACCCGGGATCATTCCGATCAAGGTAGCCAGCATCCCCAGGGGCAGAACGATGCCGATCAGGGGAATGGCGACGAAATTGGCGAAGGGCGCCGCCAGCGAGATCCGGTGGAAGATGACGGCGGAAAGAGGAATGATGCTGCACTGGATGGCGATCTGGGCCGCGATGAACTGCCGCAACCAGAGGCTGGGGATGGCGGCAAACCGGACCCGGAACGGGAGAAAGCCCTGGATAAAAAACGCCGCCACCGCCGCCACCACCAAACCGATCAGAAGCTTGGACGTGAAAAGCGCCAGCGGGTTCTCCAGATTCATGAAGAACAGCCCCACCGCCACCCAGGCCAGGATGAAGAGCACGAACCGGAAGAGGCTGTTGAGCCTGAGATTGAGAAAATGTTCGACCGGTTGGCTGAGAAGGCCCAGAAAAAGCACGGCCGAGAACGACATCAGGAAGGAAGCCTCGGGCATGATCAAGGGCCCCCCGTATCCGGCGGGGAGGACGGTGAGGATGATGATGGCCGCGAAGCAGATGGCCATGATCAGGGATTTCTGAATGTTCTTGCCGAAGTAGGTGAAGAAGACCAGGACGAAGATGTTCATGATGGCGGCGCGCAGGGTCGACGGCCGGGCTCCGGTGATGATGGTGAAGACCAGCAGAAAGACCACCGCGATCGGAGCCCAGATGGTCTTGGGAATCGGGGTCTGGCTGAAGATGAGGAGGATCAGGGCCGTGATGATGGTCACGTGGAGGCCGGAGACGGCGAAGACGTGAGCGGTCCCGGCCGCCCGGGAATCGACCATGATCTTCTCGGGGACCCCCCGGCGCAGCCCCAGGAAGATGCCGGAGAGGAATCCGGAGTCGGGGAAAGGCGTCGTCAGTCGGATCACGTCCAGCATCTTGTACTTGATGCTCAGGCACCAGGCGATGAAAGGGTTCCCCAGTTTTTCTTCGATGATCTCGATGGTGTCGGGCTCCCGGTCGGTCCCTCCCGTGCCGGAGATGGTCATCATGGCGAAGTAGTTGGTGTTGTTGAGCATGCGGCGGTAGTCGAAACCGCCGGGGTTGCTGGCGGGGAAGGGGGTCCTGACCCCGCCTACGATTTTGACCACGTCGCCGTAGCCGGTGTAGTAGGAAAGGTCGAGATAGGTCTGGGCCTGTTCTTCGGTGTCCTTGATGGTGGCGAAAATCCAGCCGGTGGTGATCCGCCCGATCCAGGAGTTGCCGTAGGGATCGTTCTCGGCGGAAAGCTCGTTGAGGGCGGCGAAGACGGTTTCGGCCATATCTTCCGGCATTGTAAAAGCGCCGCTGGAGAAAACGTCAAGCACCACTTCTTTTTTCCGCTCCTCGGAAGCGCCTTCGGGGAGTTTCTGCAGCCGATCCCTCGCGTCCAGGAGCGTGGCGATGGCTTCCCCCTCGTTGTCCCACTCCCGGCCGGTGCTTTGCAGCACCTCCAGAATGCCGGCCAGCTTGGCTTTGGCCTCGGGATCGCGGAGATGGGCGATGACGGAGGGCTGGACGGTCAGGCGGGTGTCGTTCACCTCCGGCCGGACTTCCGGCTCCTTGACCACGGTGCCGTAGACCAGGGATTGCTGCCCCCAGCTGTCGGTCGCCCATTCGGCCAGGTGGGTGGGATACCCGATATCCTTGTGGATGGAGGTGATCCCGTACCCGAGGAAGAGAGCGCTGCACATCCATAGTACCAGACCGTTGATCTTGAGCGCGGCCAGAACCAGGGAAATGACGGCCAGGATAACGAACGTCCAGATGAAATGAGCGCTGAGGGAGTAATCGGCGGGCAGGCCCTGAAAAGCGGCGCAGAGCCCCGCGATCAGGAGTAGAAAAGCCAGAGCCCGGTTGCGGTAGAGGAGGGAGAGAACGGCGCCGGCCAAAAGGAAGGCCCCGACGATGAAGGGAACGGTTTCATAAACGGCGCTGGCCGGATGGAGAAGCCGCACCGAAATTCCCAGGCAGAGAAGAACCGCGAAAGAAACGATATATTTCTGCATCTGATACCCCCGGAGCTATTTTTCGGCCAGGATGGAGTAGAAGTTGCGGTTGCTGACGGCATTGTAGGGGATGCGGTAGTTTTTTTTCAGGATCAGCACCAGGGTGCCCAGAATAGCCGCCCCGATCATCAGGTAGAACAGGGTCTTGGCGCTTCCCATTTCCCTCCCTCTCTTTGAAGATTAGGTTGGCCGGACTTTCAGAAGCACGAATGCACTCCCGACTTGTCGACGATTTTATAAAGTATCGGGTAGGGGTCGCAAGGAGAATCCTGGAGAACGATCGCCTTTCGGCACCGGTCGATCTGGGAGGAGATGTCCCCACGGTCATGGTGGATGGTGAGGATGGGATCCCCTTCTTCGACCCGGTCGCCGACCTTCCGGTGGAAGACGATCCCCGTTCCCATGTCGATCTTGTCTTCGGCCCGGCTCCTCCCGGCCCCCAGTTCCACGCAGGCCAGCCCCATCTCCAGGGCGTTGAGGCGGGCGATGTACCCCGAAGCGTCGGCCAGGAGATCGAAGCGCTGCCCGGCGGCGGGCAGCAGCGAGGGATCGTCGACGCAGGCGGGATCTCCCCCCTGCCAGGCGATCATTTCGGCGAATTTCGCCGCGGCCCGCCCGTCGGAGATGGCGGCCCGGGCCAGGTCTTTGCCCTCGGCGATGCTCCCGGCTTTTCCCCCCATCTCCAGCATCATTCCGGCGATCTCGTAGGTGAGCGTCATCAGGTCGTCGGGCCCCTCTCCCTTGAGACAAGCGATGGTCTCCTTGACCTCGAGAGCGTTGCCGGCGTACCGCCCCAACGGCTGGTTCATATCGGAGATGACGGCCCGGGCGTCTTTCCCGCTGAGGACGGCGATCTCGACCAGAACCCGCGCCATTTCCTCGGCCTGGGCCTGGCTGGCCATGAACGCCCCCAGGCCGGTCTTGACGTCGAAAACGAAAGCGTCGGGGCCGGCGGCCAGTTTTTTGCTCATGATCGATCCGGCGATCAACGGGATGCTGTCCACGGTCGCGGTCACGTCGCGCAGCGCGTACATCCCGGCATCGGCAGGGGCGAGTTTGCGGGTCTGGCCGATGATGGCCACTCCGATTTCCGACACCTGGCGTTTAAACTCCTCTTCGCTGAGGCTGACGCGAAACCCGGGGATGGATTCGAGCTTGTCCAGCGTTCCCCCCGTGTGGCCGAGGCCCCGGCCGCTCATCATCGGAACCGGCACCCCCAGGGAAGCAACCAGGGGGGCGAGGACCAGGCTGACCTTGTCCCCGACGCCGCCGGTGGAATGCTTGTCCACCTTGACGGCGGGGATGGAAGAGAGATCGATGGTGTCGCCGGATGCGAGCATGGTGGCGGTCAGGGCGGTCACTTCGGCCGGGTTCATACCCCGGATGAAAACGGCCATCATCCAGGCGGCCATCTGGTAATCGGGGATTCTCCCCTCCGTAAAACCGTCGACCATGAAGGCGATTTCTTCCGGGGAGAGCTCGCGCCCGTCCCGTTTTTTGACGATAATCTCGTAGGCGTTCATAAAACCTCCCCGCACTGCGGTTGCGCAACAAGCCGGAATTTTAAGCGGGGAAACGGGCCGAGTCAACGGCGATCGGAAGCAAATCGGCCGGCATTTACTTGAAGAGGCGCTCCCGGTCGTTCCGGCGCTGGTAATCGTCATCCCGGCGCCGGGAGTCGTCGCGCCCCTCCATTTCCCGGCGGCTCAAGACCCCGTCGTGGTTCCGATCCTTTTCCCGGAACATCTGCTGGTAATGGGAGTCCCATTCCCGCGCGGAGATGCTCCCGTCCCGGTCGGTGTCGAACAGCCGGAAGCGGTCGTCGTCCGAGGCCGAGGCGGCCGTTGCCCCCAAGGCTATTCCCGCCGCTACCCATGTCCCTATCAGGGCCGTTTTCATCATTCCTTCTCCCGGTTGTCTCTTCGTCTTCCCCCCCGTGCCCGATCCGGCTCCATCCTACACCTCTTCCCCGTTTCCGGCTAGAGCCGGAGCATCCGGCGCGCCGATTCCAGGAACGGATACTTCAGAGGTAGACATGTAGATACTGGAGGGGGGGGAGAAGAGGGTTCAGGAAGGCAGCAAAGAGCATAGAGCATAGTGCATAGAAAAAAACCGGACCCTTTAGGGTTCGGGGGGGAGTTAAACCACCACAGAGGAGAAACAGAGGGTACAAGAGGCACAAGGGAGCATAAGAGGAGAGGGTTCGGGGTTCAGGCTTGGAATTCTACCATGAAGAACATGAAGTCCATGAAGGGGAGAGGGTTTGTGTGTCATTGCGAGGAGTCCCGCGTCTCACGGGACGACGAAGCAATCTCCGGAGCAGTTCGAATATAGTGAGATTGCTTCGCTCCGTTCGAAATACTCTATGCTCCATGCCCTATGCCCTATGCTTTCTCGACCATGAAGGACATGAAGATCATGAAGGGGAAAGGGATAGCCACAAGAAGCACAAGAGGGCACAAGGGGAAAAAGGGATAGCCACAAGAAGCACAAGAGGATTTTTAGAGATGAAGACGGACTGAAGATACCCCATGATGGGCAGTGGGAACCATGAACCTTTCCCCTCTCAATCAGAGTTAATCAGAGTAATCAGGTGCAAAACTCTCCAGGGGCTAAGGCGGGGGGTCTGAACCCTCTTTAGTCAGAGTAATCGGGTGCAAACATTCCCCCATTCCCAATCTGTGAAACCTGCCTGCCGGCAGGCAGGTCTGTGGACTCGTTGAAGGGGCCGAGGCAGGGAGCTACTGAATTCTGAATGCTGTATTCTGAATTCTTGCTCTATGTCCCCTGTTCCCCCGCCGGGGGCTTGCGCCCGAGGACGGTATAAGCGGTCAGGGAGGAGAAAAAACGGCCCCGGCGGGAACGTTGTTCCAATTCCCGGAGCCACTTCCGGCCGGTGGTGTCGTCGAGGGTGCCGTCCGCCGCCATCCGGCGGACGCTTTGGCGAAGGTCGTAGATCCGGTCGGCCAATTCGAAATCTTCAACCAGCGAAACCCCGGGCCGGACGACTATCTCTTCCAGCCCGGCATCGAGAAAATAGTTCCTCAAATCTCTCCCCACGGCCCCGCTCGGGAACGAATCGCACCACGACCGGAGCACGGCGCGGGTAATCTCTCGGTCGTCCGCGGCAAGGGTAAAGCTTCCCCAATCGTTGTCGTAGGCGAGGAGGAGGCCGCCGGGTTCGAGAACCCGAGCCAGCTCCCGAACGGCGTTTCCCGGGTCGACGAGGTGCTGAAGGGTGCGGTCGATCCGGCACCGGGAAAAGGACCCGTCCGAGAAAGGCATCCGGCCGGCGTCGGCCCGGCAAAAACATATCCCGTTTTTCCCCCGGCTCCGGGATTGGGCCAGGACGATCATATCCGCGCTGGTATCGATCCCGATCACGCTTCCGCCCGGGGCCGCCAGCGAGGCCATGCGGAAAACGTCGTCCCCAAGACCGCAGCCGGCGTCGAGGATGGTGCTCCCCGGTCCTATCCGGAGAAGATCGTAGCTTTGCCGTTTGCAGCGGCGGTAGTAGGGGAGCGAGTCCAGCATCCGCAGACAACCGGTATAGGTCTCGACGTTCGGTCTCGCGTCGACATCGGCGAATCCCGAGGCGAGATACTCTTCATGCATCGGAATTACCGGGCGATGGGGATGTCCCCGGGCTCGCCGAAATAGCTCCTGGTGAAGCCGCGCACCGCCCACAGTGCCGTAGCCGGCCGGAAAAGGGCGATACCGTCCGTTCCGTCGCCGTCGTAATCGGCGGGCTGAGGCCGGTCGCCGCCGGCCCCGAACCAGGCCCGGGTCGTTTCTCTCAGCGCCCACAGGCCGGAAGCGGGACGAAATATCCCCGCGACGCGGGTTCCTTCCCCGAGGTAATCAGCCGGAACGGGCCGGTCGCCCGCAGAACCGAAATAGAACCGGGTCACCTGTCGTACCGACCAGAGGCGGGAGCTTCCTCGGAAAGTGGCCATATTCATCGTCCCGTCGCCGTCGTAATCGCCGGGAACGGGCCGATCGGCGCCGGCGCCGAAATAAACCCGGGTGAGCCCCCGAACCCGCCAGACTCCGTCGTCGGCGTTGAATACGGCGACGTCATCGCTCCCGTCGCCGTCGTAATCCCCGGGAACGGGGATGTCGCGGTCGTCGCCGAGGTAGAACCTGGTCAGGGTTCGGATCCACCAGAGACCCTCGCCGGCGCGGAAAACGGTCACGTCGGCGGTCCCGTCGCCGCCGTAATCGCCGGGAACGGGAAGATCGAAAGTCTCTCCGAAGTAAATTCTGGTCAGGCCCCGGACGGCCCAGAGCCCCGAGCTTCCGCGGAAAACGGCGATTTCGCTGGTCCCATCGCCGTCATAATCGCCCGAGGCGATTACGAAGAGCGCCGGCGTCGGCGTGAGCCCGCAGGTGGGGGTGGGGGACGCCGAAGGGCAGTACGGAGTCGCCGTGGCCGATGAAGAAGGAGCAGCGGTGGGAGTAGCGGCGAAGGTGGGAGTGGTTGATGGGGTGGCGGTGACGGAAGCAGTCGGCGAAGGCGTGGGAGTCATGGTGGCCGATGGGGACGGGGTAGGAGTGCCCGAAGGAGTCGGAGTGCAGGACGGGGAGGGCGTGGGCGAGGCCGTGGGAGTGAGGGATGGAGTAGAGGTGGCCGAAGGGGTGGGGCTCGGCGTTGCCGAAGGAGTGGGGGTGCAGGACGGGGTGGGCGTGGGCGAGGCCGTGGGAGTGAGGGATGAGGTAGGGGTGACCGAAGGGGTGGGAGTTTCCGTCGGCGCCGGCGTCGGCGTGCGACTGGGCGATGCGGTCGGAGAAGCGGTAGGCGAGGGCGTCGGGGAAGCCGATGGAGAGGGGGAAGCGGAAGGAGCGGGGGTCGGCGTGGTGCTTGGGGTGGGGGTGGGAAGAGCGTCGAACCGCGCCAAATGGGAAAAACTGTTTGCGGCGAGGGTGGTGAAATCTCCTCCCATGTAGAGGTCTCCGGCGGCGAACGTCAGCGCATAGACGCAGTTGTCCGCATCCGGATTCCAGGCGGCGGCGCCGCCATCCGGGTCCACGGCCGCGATATAATTTCTCTCCTCTCCTCCGATGCTGTCGAACAAGCCTCCCGCGTACACGGTATCGCCGCCGACGGCGACGCCGTAGACATAGTCGTCCGGGTTCGGATTCCAGTCGGTGGCGGCGCCGGATGAATCGACGGCGGCGAGATTGTTCCTCCCCCGGCCCCCGATGTTTTCGAAGGCCCCCCCCGCATAGACCGTCGTGCCGGAAAGCGCGAGAGCAAACACGGCGTCGTCGGGATCGGGGGCCCAGTCGGTGGCTTCCCCGCTGGCGGCGTCGAGAGCGGCCAGATTGCTCCGACCCTGCCCCCCGATGAGCGCGAAACTCCCGCCGACGTAAAGGATGTCGCCGGAAATCAGCATAGCTCTGACGAAACCGGTGGCCGTGGGGTTCCAGGCGGTGGCGGCGCCGCTGGCCGGATCGAGAGCGGCGATGTACTGCCGGTTCTGCCCCCCGATATAGAGGAACTGGCCGCCGGCGTAGACGGTGTCGGCGGTAGCGGCCAGCGTGAAAACGGTGTTGTCCGCCTGGGGGTTCCAGGTGGAGAGCGCCCCGGTGGAGGCGTCGACCGCCGCGATATAGTTCCTGGGTTCACCGCCGACAACGGTAAAGTCTCCGCCGGCATAGACGGTGTCTCCGGAAACCGCGAGCGCGCGGACGAGGCCTCCGGCGTTGGGGTTCCAATCCGTGGCGGCGCCGGTTGAGTCGAACGCGGCGAGGTTGTAGCGTGACAGCCTCCCGATGCTGGTAAAATCTCCGCCGGCATAGATGGTACTTCCGGCAGCGTCGAGGGCGTTGACGGCGGCGTCGGCGTTGGGGTCCCAAGCGCCGGCGGCTCCCGTGGAACTCGTGAAAGCCGCGATCCGGTTCCGGGACTGCCCGCCGATGGACGTGAAGGCCCCGCCGGCGTAGACGGTCTCCCCGGACACCGCGAGGGCGTTGACGGCGGCGTCGGCGTCGGGATTCCAGGAGGTGGCGTTTCCGTCGGCATCGATCGCCGCGATCCGGTTCCGGGATTGTCCGCCGATGGACGTGAAGGCCCCGCCGGCGTAGACGATCTCCCCGGACACCGCGAGGGCGTTGACGGCGTCGTCGGCGCCGGGATTCCAGGCGGTGGCGGCCGCCGAGGCCGCGTCGAGGGCGGCGATGTGCATTCGAGTCTGCCATCCGATGGCCGTGAAGAGCCCGCCCGTATAGACGGTGGACCCGGAGACAGCCAGGGAATACACCGCGTTGTCGGCATTGGGGTACCAGGGCTCGGGGGTTCCCGTGGAAGCATCTATGGCGGCGATGAAGTTATGAATATCCCCGCCGACTATGGAGAAATCGCCCGCGGCGAAAATGGTGGTTCCGGAGACGGCCAGAGCGCGAACGGTATCGTCGGCGTCGGGATCCCAGGAGGTGGCGCTCCCGGCGGCGTCCAGAGCCGCGAGCCGGTTCCGGGATTCCCCGCCGATGGCATTGAACTCCCCGCCCACATAGAGGACGCTCCCGGAAAGAGCCAGGGCATGGACGGGACCGGTGGCGTCCGGGTTCCAGGAAGCGTCAAGAGAGCCGTCGGCGAGAATGTGGGCGATCCGGTGTCGATCGGTTCCGTCGACCGTCATGAATCCGCCCCCCACGTACCAGCCGCCGACGCCGTCGGAGGCGACGGCGTAGACGGCGCCCTCCACCCGGGGGAAAGCGGCCTCCGGCTCGCCGGAAACGGCATCGAGGGGGACGCCGCTGCGGGTGTTCGGCCCCACGTGGCCGAACGAGCCCCCGATATACATGACCGAGCCGTCGGTGGCGACGGCCCTGACGGTGCCGTCCGTTACCCAGACTTCCGGGTCGGGGGCGGGCTCGAGTTCGGCCCGGGCGGCGGTAACCGCGCCCGGCGAAAGCAGGATACCGGCGGCCAATACCGGGACGATCAAGACTTTTTCCCGCGAGCAGCCGGGTCTTCTCGATCTTCTCACGAGGCGCCCGCTTCGGTTATCAGGTGCAACCGGGTGTCCGCCGACAAGCCCCGGGTGAGGGTTCTCCGGTTCGAATTCATCGGGCGACCGGGATATCCTCGGGCTTACCGAAATAGCCCCTGGTGAAGCCTCGCACCGCCCACAGCGCCGTGTCTTCCCGGAACAGGCCGAGGTCGGCGGTCCCGTCGCCGGTGTAATCCGCCGGTTGCGGCCAGTCGACGGTCTTCCCGAAATAGGTGCGGTTTCCCCCCCGTACCGCCCACAGACCGCGGGAGGGGCGGAAAACGGCGATGTCCCAGGTCCCGTCGCCGGTGTAATCGGCGGGCGCGGGCCAGTCGGATTGCTTTCCGTAGTAAACCCGGGTCGAACCCTTCACCGCCCAGAGGCCGGTGGCGGGACGGAAGACGGCGATTTCTCGGAGCCCGTCTCCGCGGTAATCTCCCGGGACCGGGCGGTCCCGGTCGGTTCCGAAGAAAACGCGGCTCACTCCGCGGATCTTCCAGAGACCGGCCTGGAAGACGGCCATGTCGGCGGTCCCGTCTCCGTTGTAATCGCCCGGCGCCGGGGTATCCCCGAACGTCCCGAACCCGACCCGGCTCAGCCCCCGGATCGCCCAGAGACAGGTAGAAGGACGGAAGATGCCGATATCGGTGGTACCGTCGCCGTTATAGTCGCCGGCGACGGGCAAATCGCCTTCCATGCCGTAATAGACCCGGCTTACGCCCCGGATCGCCCAGAGGCCGGAAGCGGGACGAAAGACCGCGATTTCGCTGACGCCGTCGCCGGTATAATCTCCGGAATGGATCATGCAGCCGGTGGGGGATACGGCGGCCGCGCTGAACTCGGAGGTGTTCCCGTCGGCGTCGGTGGCCGTGGCCACGATCGGTTCTCCCGGGTTCACCGGCACCGCCGGCGAAAACATGGTTTTGACCGTGCCTGCCGGGGTCGAGTAGTCGGCGAAGCCGACGTATTCCTTTCCCTGGCCGGAAGCGGAGGTAAAAAACTCCACCCGGATGGGGTAGGTGGAGTTCGCCGGCGCCGAGGGGACGTTGTAGGCGGCCTTCAGGTCTCCGGCCGGCGTGACCTTGAGCGCGGTCAGGACCGGAAAATTCTGTAAGCGGTTCGGCCCGGTGTCGGGATCGTCGGGATCGTTCGGGGTCCTACCGTCGCCGTTCAGGTCGATGCCCAGCTCGGGGTTGGAGAAGATGGAGTTGGCCAGCATGGCATTGCCGTTGTGGCCGGTGACGGTGATGCCGGTGTATCCGTTGTGGGCGATGGTATTGCCGGCTCCGACGTCGCCGCCGATGGTGGTATCGTAAGCGCTGTGGGAAACGCTTATCCCGGAGTAGCCGTTCCCCAGAGCCCCGAGCCCGGTGGCGTCGGTGCCGATGAGGTTTCCCTCCACCGTGATATCCCTGGAACTCTGGATGTCCACGCCGTAAATGTCGTTCCCCGAGATCAGGTTCCCCTCTCCCTCGGCCGCCCCCCCGATGACGTTGTGGTCCGAGCTCTCGCTGAGACAGATCCCGCTCCAGGCGTTGGCAATGGCATGGGTCCCCGTCACGTCGGTGCCCAGGTAATTCCCCTGGAAGGTGTTATAGGTGGAATAGTACACGTTGATCCCCTGCTGTTGGTTGCCGGAGATCAGGTTTCCCTCTCCCTCCCCGCTTCCCCCGATGCTGGAGTATTCACCCTCGCATTCGATGCCGTGCCCGGAGTTGGGGAGGGCGGCCGTCCCGGAAACGTCCGTCCCGATACGGTTGCCGGTGACGGTGCTGTGCGTGGCGCAGTATTCCAGGATGATGCCGGGTCCCTCGTTCCCGGAGATCAGGTTATTCGTGATGGAGTTGTGATCGCCGCAGACGTCGATCCCGCCCGTGGAGTTGTGAATGTGGGTGGTGCCCGAGGCGTCGGTGCCGATGTAGTTGCCCTTGATCGTGCAATAGTCCGCGCCCACGACCTCGATGCCGTATCCGTAGTTGCCGGAGATGACGTTCCGCTCCGCCGGGGAATCCCCGCCCACGACGGTATAGTCGGAGGACTCCTGTTCGATACAGACGGCGCTCTCATGGTTGGGGTGGGCCGCGTCCCCCGAGGCGTGGAGGCCGAGGTAGTTGCCCTCGATCGCCACCCCCCGGGGGTTGAGGAGGTAGATGGCGATCCGGTTCCATCCGCCGATGGCCAGCCCGCGCACGCGGCTGTTGTCGCTGTCGGTAAAGAAATAAAGAGCGCCGACGCCCTCCCCGGCGGAGGAACCGTCGAGTTCGATCATGATCGCGGCCGGGGAGGTCTCGGTCGCCATGGCCGCGCCGGGCTGGGAGTAACCGTCGACGGTCACCGGGCCGGTGAAGGCGGGGAACCAGGAAGCGGGGCTGATGACGTGCGGCCCCGTCCCGGGAATGTCGAACTCGATGGTGTCGGCGCCGGGGTTGGAGTTGGCGTCGTCGATGGCCTGGCGGAAACTGCCCGCTCCCGAGTTATCGGTGTTGGTCACGGTGTAGGTGGCCGCCGGAACCGAGAAAACAACCAGAACCGTTCCCAGCACGCCCGCGCCCAGCGCGCTTTTTATCGTTCTCATGATGCATCTCCTCGTGCTATGTGTATCTTTCCGGTTGACTATACGCTTCCACCGCCGGCTTTTCAGCCAATAACGACGGCCATTTACCGGGAACGAGAGGTGCCTCCGGCATCGGAGGCGCCCCGGCCGTTTCTCATGCTGACACACGTTCGTTCGAGAGTACAAGGAAACCCCGAGTAAAACGCTCATCGGTGTCTTTGAGCGGGGCCGGCGACTGGCGGGCGGCAAGAGGTCGTCTTCCGTCGCGCCGGTTATCAGGATCGGCTCGCCTCGGCCGGCTCGGGACGAACTCTCCGCTGCACGGGTTCTCAGCCGCCGTCGTTCGATAACAAAGCCGGAGGGATTTCCTTGCCGTCGGAGATGAATCGTGTCACGGAGCGCGATCGACGGGGACGGATAACTCCAGAGGTGCTCGCTTCGGCGATTTTGAAAACAAATTTATTAGCGGGTGACGGGAATATCGCCGTTCACCCCGAAGTATACCCGGCTCACTCCCCGGATCGTCCAGAGCGCGCTGAGCGGGCGAAAGACGGCAGTGTCGTCCAGAGAGTTTCCCTCGAAATCTCCGACCACCGGGCTGTCCCCGGCAGCACCGAAATAGAACCAGGTAACGCCTTGAATCGCCCACAGTCCGGTGGACGGTCGAAAAACGGCGATCCGGTCGCGAAAGGCGCCGGCCAAGCGGGAAGAGCCGTACCATTGATACGCCCCCGGGACCGGGCGGTCCCCCCCGGTCCCGAAGTAGCGGCGGGTGACGCCGCGGACGGCCCAGAGGCCGGAGGCGGGCCGGAAGACGGCGATCGAGTCGCTGCCGTTCCCGTCGTAGTCGCCGGGGACGGGCAGGTCTCCGGAAGCACCGAAATACGCGCCGGTGAGGTTCCGGACCGCCCAGCGGCCGCTTGTCTTTCCCATGACGGCAACGTCGCAGCAGCCGTCGCCGTCGTAATCGGCGGGGACGGGCAGATCGTCCGCCCCCCCGAAATAGAGTCGGGTTATCCCCTTGATCGCCCAGAGTCCGACCGAGGGCCGGAAAATCGAGACATCGGCGTAGCCGTCGCCGTTGTAATCTCCGCTCACGGGGAGATCGCCGGTAGTCCCGAAATAAACCCGTCCCAACCCCCGCACGGCCCAGAGGCCGGAGGCCGGCCGAAAGACGGCGATATCGGCGTTCCCATCCCCATTGTAGTCACCGGAATCCAGAACCAGATATTCCGGTGTGAGACAAGGACTCGGCGTTGGAGTAATCGAAGGGGTGGGAGTACGGGACGGGGTGGTCGTCACCGACGGGGTCGGCGTCGCCGAAGGCGTGGGGGTGACGCTGGACGTCGGCGTCGCGGTGGGGGTGGTTGTGGGGGTGGCCGAAGGCGTGGGCGTGGGGCTGATGGGCCCGGTGACGCGGACGTCGTCGAACGCCAGGTCGCCGGAGGCGAAGGCATAGGTGAAGGAGATCCTGCCGGTGTCGGGGGCGATCGGGATCGGGCCCGGGCGCTCGCCGCTCAGCGGGAGCGGCCTGATC
>Ga0116162_10000153_pt1 | contig 57862 bp, 53 predicted proteins | sample AD_UKC105_MetaG_FD_89875 | JGI IMG/M metagenome (GOLD analysis project Ga0116162, IMG submission 89875) | Active sludge microbial communities of municipal wastewater-treating anaerobic digesters from Hong Kong - AD_UKC105_MetaG | ecosystem: Engineered > Bioreactor > Anaerobic > Digestate...
AGGCTGGATTATGACGGCGATTCCGAAGAGTTGTCCGCGGACGGCAACGCGCGGCTGGAGTATTTCGATCTGGTCATGACCTCGGAAAGCATGAAGGTCGATTATATAGATGACAGGGGCGTCGGGACAGGGTCGGTGAAACTCGACGATCCGGATTACCTCATAGAGTCGGACGGTTTTGAAATAGATATGAAATCCGCGACCGTGACATTCACCGGCAATGTCGAGCTCACGGAAAAAGCGGAAGACGGCGGGACGCCGTTCCGGTTGAGCAGCGGAAAAATAGTCTATGAATGGAAAAAGAAAAAAGGGTTCGCCGAAGGAGCTGTTAAAGTCAAGGCAAGTGAGCGAACCGCGGAGTCTGAAAGGCTGGAGTTCGACAGGGATAAAAAACAATACACGTTCAGGGGAACTGTTTTCATAAAGCAGGAGAGTGGTGAGTGGCTGGCGGACAGGCCGCGGTTCCGGGACAACGAATCGCGGGCTAAAAATCTGGCGACAAGGCCGACTGAAATATATTGCGAGGATGCGTTCATCGACGACGATGCCGGGCTCGTGGAACTCAAAGGCGATCCGGCGCGTGTTGTGCAGGAGCGGCGTGAACTTAAAGCGCGTGCGATATCAGTGGATGAAAAGTCGAAAGTATTCGATGCCGGCGGGGATGTAATATTTTCACAGGAGAGCGGCGACTGGCTGTTTGAAAATGGTCTGGTGGAAGATGATCTCCAGCCTGAGGCAGAAGAAAGGCTCAGGCGAGCGTTCAGCGTGTGCGCGGACAGCCTGAGGTCTCTTTACGGGGAATCGAAAGTTTATGCCGAGGGGAATGTGAGGCTGGAGCAGGGCGGCAATAAGGGCAGGGCCGACAGGGCGTGGTATTATGGCGAGGAAGGAAAAACGGTTCTGGAGGGAGCTGTTCGGTTCCTTGACGACACGGGGCGGGAGATCAGTGCGGGAACGATCGTGTATCACAGCGATGATGACGTGGTAGAGGCGTTTCAGGCGATAAAGGGTTCATCTCTGATTCCGGAAAATCCTCAGCAGAATCCATAATTGCTGTTTCTTCATACTTTTCCACGATTGCTATATAATGCAGAGGCGTGCGGGAGGATATCCGATGGGAGTAATAAAAGCTCTCGATCAACTTACGATCAGCAAGATAGCGGCGGGCGAGGTCGTCGAAAGGCCCGTGTCCGTCGTAAAAGAGCTTATAGAAAACGCGATAGACGCTAAAAGCACTGATATAAAAATTGAGATCGAGGATGGCGGGCGAAGGCTGATCAGGATCAGCGACAACGGGATCGGGATGGGCGAAGAAGATGCCGCCGCCTGCCTGAAGAGCCACACAACGAGCAAGCTGGGCACCGTCGAGGATCTTGAAAGCATAATAACACTCGGTTTCCGTGGCGAGGCGCTGCACAGTGTCGGGGCGGTCGCGCAGCTTACCGTCACAACGTCGGACAATGATTCGGGGAGTGGATGGAACGTTTCGATGAACGGTGGCGAAGAAACCGGCCCGCGCATCGTTTCGAGGGTGAGAGGCACGACCATCCAGGTCGAAAATCTCTTTTACAATATCCCGGCGAGAAGAAAATTTCTCAAGTCGTCACGCTCGGAAATAACCGCGATAAACTCGCTCGTGTCGAATTTCATAATAGCTTTTCCCGAAATAAAGTTTCATCTGTCGCACAACGAAAAAACAGTGTTCAACGCCGTTGCCACCGGGGACTATCTCAGCCGGATCAGGTACATCATGGGCAGAGACGTTTCAGAGAGACTGGTTCACGCGACGGCGCAGCGCGGCAGAATCGGATTGAACGCTTTTTTCTCGATGCCGGACACAACGTTTCCGAACAGGAAATATCAGATATTTTTTGTAAACGGAAGACTGGTCAGGGACCGGCACCTTACGGTTGCCGTGGACACGTCTTATCGCGGGCTGGTGCCGGCGAAGCGGTTCGGGTTTGCGGTGCTGTTTCTTGATATGCCTGCTTCGGAGCTTGATGCCAACGTGCATCCGGCGAAAGCCGAAGTCAGGTTTGCGGAGGCGAACGAAATCCACTCGCTTGTTTACCGGACCCTGAGGAGCAGGTTCACGGAAACGGGCGACGGCGATGCGCGCGAGGCGTTCAGTCTTGCGCCGCAGGCTTTTCCGCGTTCGGGAAAAGGGTTTGCGCACAGGGAACCTACAGGCGGAATGCTGTCGCCGAAAGTTCAGATAGAGTTGCGGATTCCTGAAAAGAGAGACGAAGATTTGCTCGGGATTGATCCGTTCGAGAGCCGACCGGCTGCGTCGAGACCTGTATTCGATACGGTCGGTATTTCAGAGGATAATTCTGAAACAGAAAAGTCAGTCGCGGGCCGTGTAGATGCCGCCCCGGTATCGAACTCGATATCGGGATCGAAGTTCAGGGTGATGGGGCAGTTTTTCAGGACATATATATTGATCGAGCTTGACGGCAGGCCGGTTTTCATCGACCAGCACGTGGCGAGCGAGCGAATAATATACAATGAGTTGAAAAGAAAAGCGTCGAATTCTCCCGAGCAGATGCAGTTGATATCCGAGCCGGTCGAGGTGCCGCGTGAAATATTCGAAACACTGAGCCGTAATCTCGAAAAGGTTAAATCGGCGGGGCTGGAGATAGAGCCGTTCGGGGACAGGGCTTTCGTGATCCGCGCTGTCTCGCACGGGGCCCGCGCGGCCGACCCGCTGGAGATGCTGATTGCTATTGCAAACGAGATTACGACGACTCCATACAGGGCTGCGGATAATGTGCTTACCGACAAGCTGCTCACGGTGGCGTCCTGCAAGATGGCGATCAAAGCGGGGCAGGAACTTTCGGTCGAAGAGATGAACGAACTTATCGGCAAATATTTGAACGAAGAATTCAACAGGACGTGCCCGCACGGCAGGCCGATAATACACGAAATAAAGCTGGAGACTCTCAATGCCTGGTTCAAACGCTGAACCCTGGATTGTTACCACGCCGCGAAAAAGGGAAGATCTGGAAGAAAAAGCCCGGGAAACAGCGCGGCGCACAGGCGTGCCGTTTGTCAGGCGAAATGAGGTTTCTGTTAAAAGTTTTTTTGAGGATGCGGGACTCGTTGCGATGTATATCGAGGCGGCTGAAGCCCCGATTATTCAGACGCGAAAGGGAAGTTTCTATTATCACGAAAACACGGCAGGGATGAGAACAAAAATTCCCGGGCGTGTGGATGCGGTCATAAGGGCGCTCGGCGTGGAGCCGGGAGACACGGTGCTCGACTGCACGCTCGGGATCGGGTGCGATGCGCTCGTGGCAGCTACCGCGCTTGAAACCGGCACGCTGACCGGGATCGAGGTGAATCCGCTGCTTGCCGACCTGGTTCGGAGAGGCCTGGAGAATTATGAATACTCCAGCGAAAAACTTGCCGCCGCTGCTTCGAGGATAAAAGTGATAAACAGCGATTATGGAAAGTTTCTGGCCGGCTGTGAAGAGAATGTCTTCGATGTGGTTTATTTCGACCCGATGTTCGCGCTGACGGTTGAAGCATCGCCCTCCATGCAGAGGATTCGCGAACTGGCTGAAAAGGAGCCACTTGCGGAAGGCGCGATTGAAGCGGCGTTACGCGCCGCGAGAAAAAGGGTTGTGATAAAAGGCAGGCGCGGGTGTTTCGGTTCGCTTCGCTTCGATTCAATTGTGCCGAGCGGAAGAACGGTTTTTTATGGAATCATCGAAAAATGAAAAAGTGCCTGTGATCTGCGGGCCTACCGCGTCGGGCAAAACGGAGCTCGGGATAAGGCTTTGCGAGCGGATCGGCGGCGAGATAATTTCCATGGACTCGCGCCAGATATACAGGTATCTTGATGTGGGCACGGCAAAGGCCACCGAAGAAGAACAGGCGCGGGCCGCGCATCACCTGATAGACATAGTTGACCCGGGCGAACGGTTCACGGTAGCCGATTTTGTAGACAGGGCGAACGAGTGCATTGAGGATATCCGGAGCAGGGGAAAGAAACCGGTCATAGTCGGAGGCACCCCGTTGTATCTCTCTGCGCTGATGGGGGATTTCGAGTTCTGTGAAGTCGATTCGGATATGGAATTCAGGGAAAAACTGAGAGAAGAAGCGGAAATCAGCGGGTCCGGAGAACTTCATAAAAAACTTGCGGAGCTGGACCCGGCAACCGCCGGGAAAATTCATCCGAACGATCAGTTCAGAGTCATCCGGGCGCTCGAAATTATTCATATTACAGGCGAACAGGTATCCCGGAGAAGACCGAAAAGCGTGCTTAACCCGGTTGGCGCGGAGAAAAATGTAACAGATTTCGCCGTATTCAGTCTTTATATGCAAAGGGAAAAATTATATGAACGGATTAACAAACGAGTGACCTTTATGTACAATAATGGTCTGATGGAAGAAACACAATTGTTGATTGGAAAAGATCCATCGATCGGGGTGTTTCTTGAAAAGATCATAGGGTATTCGCAGTGTGTTTCTCACCTGACTGCGGGAGTTGATTCCGAGACGGCGATAGAAGAGACCCGCAAGCAGACACGGCGATTTGCTAAAAGGCAATTAACCTGGCTGAGATCTCTTGAAGGAGTAACCTGGCTGAATCTTGAAAAAACGGGAGTCATTGAAACTCTGGATTCACTTGTTATGAAGTGGATCACAAATTAATAAACTAATATTTTTAAGACTAAACTACTACTAAAAAAGGAGGCCATAAAATGGCTGAAGGTGGATTCAATCTCCAGGATGAATTTTTAAAAAGGGCAAGGAACGACCGGATTTCGGTTGTGGTGTTTTTGACGAACAAGGTGCAGCTTCACGGGCAGATCACAGGGTATGACAGGTATGTAATCCTTCTGGAATCAGCCGGAAAACAGCAGATGATATTCAAACATGCTGTGACAACAATAACTCCGAACTTTCCACTCAATCTGAAGATAACGAGGCCGGCAGGCAAGGACGCGCCTGATAACGGTTCTGATTCTGACGAAAAGAAATAACTCTGGAGGGCTCCTATGCGGTTTACAAAAATGCATGGGCTCGGGAACGATTATGTCGTGCTGGGTTTCAGGGAGAGTCCAAGCCTTAAGATAGAATGCGAGGGTTCCGACTCGCCCGTGAAACTTGATATGGATTTTTCCGGGTTGAGCAAAAGGCTTTGCAACCGGTATTTCGGTATTGGCGCCGACGGGTTGATAGCAGTGATGCCGTCGGACATCTATGATTTCAGGATGCGCATTTTTAATATCGACGGCACAGAGGCCGAAATGTGCGGAAACGGTATAAGGTGTGCCACGAAATATTTCATTGAAAACCTTATGGACAGCGACAGGCTGCCCGCCGGGGATGAGCCTGTCACCGTAGATGTTCAGACGATGGCGGGAAAGCGAACCGTGGTGGCTGACGTCAAGAACGGGATCGTAGGGATGATGACGGTGAATATGGGAATCCCGATCCTCGAACCGTCAATGATTCCCGTCGATGTGGAAACGGTTCGGGCTGTGGATGTGCCGATTGATATCAACGGTGAAACTTTTGTCGCGACATGCGTTTCCATGGGCAATCCTCATGCCGTTATTTTTCTGGAGGAAGATGTTAGCGAAATGGATATATCTGCTGCGGGTCCGGCAATAGAAGAGCACCCGCTGTTCCCGAACAAGACGAACGTGGAGTTCACAAACGTAAACTCGGAAAAAGAGCTTACCATGCGGGTATGGGAACGAGGAGTCGGGGAAACGCTTGCCTGCGGAACCGGGGCCTGCGCAACGCTGGTTGCGGCCAACCTTACCGATCGAACGGGCCGCGAGGCTGTCCTGCACCTGAGGGGCGGGGATCTTCATATCGAGTGGACCGGAAGCGACGAAATTATGATGACCGGGCCTGCGGAAACTGTTTTCAGCGGTGAAATCGAAGACCCGTTAAGAGACTGAAATTACGATAATCTACTGTGGAGGTACAGAACGATTTTTACATATTCGAAAAGGATTGATAAGATTCCCCCGTATCTTTTTGCGGAGCTGGATCGCAAAAGAGCCGAGGTTGTATCGCGGGGAGTTGACGTTATTAATTTAAGCGTGGGCGATCCCGATCTTCCCACCCCTGCAAAAATCATCGAAACGCTCAGGCGTGAAGCGGGAAATCCCGATAATCACCAGTATCCGTCTTACCAGGGTATGCTTTCATACAGGGAGGCCGTCGCGGACTGGTACAAGAGAAGATTCGATGTTGATCTTGACCCGAAGGACGAAGTACTGTCTCTTATCGGCTCAAAAGAAGGCATTGCCCATATTTATCTGGCATTTGTTCAGCCCGGCGATATTTCTCTCGTCCCTTCACCCGCGTACCCCGTGTACAACATAGGCACGATCCTGGCGGACGGCACGGCTTTCGTTATGCCGATTCTCAAAAAGAACGGTTTTATTCCCGATCTCGATGCGATACCCCAGGAAGCTCTCAACAAAGCGAAGATAATGTTCCTGAACTATCCCAACAACCCGACGGGGGCGACGACGACGATAGAGTTTTTGCGTAAGGCTGTTCAACTCGCGAAGAAATACAACATCGCCCTCTGTCACGACTGTGCATATTCGGAACTCGCTTATGACGGTTATGTCGCGCCGAGTATTCTGCAGGTCGAAGGCGCAAAAGAAATCGCGGTTGAGTTCCATTCCGTTTCCAAGACTTATTGCATGACGGGCTGGCGATGCGGTTGGCTGGTCGGCAACAGGGACATTGTGGCCGGGCTGGCGAAGGTTAAAACCAATGTGGACTCAGGGCTTTTCCAGGCGATACAGTATGCGGCTATTACAGCCTTGAATGAAGTAGTAGATGAGCAACTCGAAATAGTGGACACATTCAGGCAGAGACGTGATGTGATGGTGGAAGGACTCAGGTCTATCGGATGGGATGTGCCTTCTCCCAAGGCTACTTTTTACCTCTGGCTTCCGGTGCCCGAAGGCTACAGCTCGATGGATTTCTGTTCGAGGCTGCTCGAAGAAGCGGGCGTATCGGTTACGCCGGGCGTGGGATTCGGAGCCGAGGGCGAAGGTTATTTCCGGATCGCTTACACGCGAAAGATAGAGAGACTCAAGGAAGCTGTTGATCGAATATCGAAGCTGAAATTCTGATCATAGTATATATTACGCGAGAATTTTTTGATGACGCCGGATGCGGATAGTATCCGGCTTAATTTTTTCTGATTCCACCGGGTTTCAGGGGGGGCCGGATGACATGAAAGCCGGGATTCCCGGGTACGCGACAGTTGAAAAACACATAATAGAGATATTATCATCCTTGGCAACGCGGAAGATATCGCTTTTTTATTAATGAGAATCTTGAGTAGTTGCATCCCGGAATAACACTCTGGAGGTTTTTCAACAGCATCGTACAAGGATATAATTGACGCAAATGTTGTATTTGATGGTATGATTATTAAATCAGAGAATGGGCTCTAGGGAGGTTTTTCATGCGAACCAGGGGGATACTACAAGCTTTTTCGATAATTCTAATTCTATCGATCGGGCTGCTTATCGGCGGCTGCAGCGGTAAGAAAGGGCCATCGGTGCCTGCTCCTTCCGTGCAGCTTATTTCTGCTCCCACTCTCTCGGGCGGTGAAACCACAACGTTGTTCGGTAAAAACTTCGGACGCGGCAAAGGATCGATCAAGATAGGTGATTCTCCCGCCCGCGTCATAACATGGAAAGACAGTTTCGTAAGGATTCGTGTGCCGAAGATCCCGGATGGTGTTTACCCGGTAGAGATACAGACAGCGGATGAACAGGTAGTCCAGAGCGGTCGGATCGGTATAAGGTCGAGCGAAGATGATATGTTCGAGTGGCTTGAAACCCCTATTGAGGATATTGATGGCTCGAAGATGGAGCCGCTGGTTATGATGATCTGCCCGGTTGCGCCGGCGGACAGCAAGCTTTTCGATTACGATTCTCCAATGCCGAAATCGAGCAGAGAAATGGTTCAGCAGATTCAGTGGGCGCACATACTCGGAGTCCAGATGGCGAGAATCTATTTCCCGGCGGATATAAACACGGGCAGGGACGATTTTGTAGATTTCACGATGGACAATGTGCGTGGCACGATATCGGACATATCCCAGAAGTGCCCCGGGATGATGATCGAGGCGATCGACAACGGTTTGTCGTCTTATGCCCGAACCACGGTAAGATCGAGCTCCATGCTGCATTTCGCGTCGCCTTACACGGTAGGGGATTTTGAAACCACCCTGATGGACGGAAGGAAGGTCGCCGGAGTCAACAGTGTTGACGCGGTGAGAAAAAGATTGCTGAGGAACAGTGGCTATTATCTCAAGTCCATCCCCATGGTTATGACGCAGTGGCAGGCGTACTCGATAAGCAGATTGATCAAGGGAGGGCTTGATCTCGGCTCGCCCGGAGTGTTTCAGCTTTACATGGGGTATGATGATCGCGCTGTCGATGATCTCAAGACATACAACATGATCAAGGAACGGCTTCCGAAGGATTCAAGGGTTATAGCTGTAGCAACCCCGATGCATGTGAGCCAGATCGTTGGAAAAGCTGTCGCGGAAGGGGATCATATAGCATTCGGTTATCAGTTCAACAGGTTCTGGCCGGGTGACTCCAGCACGTATATTCCGAATAACCTCTACCTTGTAGAGAAGATTCTCGATGTTGCCGATCGTATACGAAGGCCGATAGCCACGATGGAGCAGGCGCAGGAGATGATGGGCAAAGTCGCTCGCGCCGGAGCCGTGGAATCACAGCCGGACATAAGGAATATCCAGTCCCCGAAAAGGGCAAGGAACAACCAGCTGCCGAGCGCAGCGCTCAAAGGTTTGACGATCGACAACACAGGCGAGGAACTATGGGTGGCTTATGCAAGCGGGACGGTTTACACCGTTGACGAAGGAAAGACTTTTAAAACAATTAAATCCGCGTTCAGGAAAAAGGATGTCGAGTTCACGGATGTGGTTTCAACTGATAACGGCGCGATGTGGATCGGAACCCGGAACGCCGGGTTGCTGAAGACTGCCAACAAGGGAAAAAATTATAACATTTATGATACGACCGGCGGGATACTGGATGGAGACTATATAGGCTGTCTCGGATCAATAGGGAATATGGTTTACGCATGCACATACGGCACGGAAGAAGGCAACCCCGGCAAAGGTATTGCTTACACAATTAATGCGGGCAAAGAATGGTATGTGATAACTGAGGCAGACGGCCTGCCCTCGAACGAGATATCCGCGCTGTATATGGAAGATGAGCTTATTTATGCCGGGATGGGCAAACTTGTAGATGACGGCTCGGCTGGCGGACTCATCTATTCCGATGATTATGGAGTGAGCTGGACACATATCAATGGTATTGAAGCAAAAGTCACGGCGATAACCCCGATGTTTGATAATACTGTAGTTGTTGGGACAAGAAAAGGAGCTTTTTTGCTGAGCCTCGGGCAGAAGAAGGCCAGAAGGATCAAGGGGATAACAGAGGACACAATCATAACGTTCGTAAAAGTCGACAACAGGGGTTGGCTGTGGCTCGGCACCGATCGCGGGGTTATGGTTTCGAGCGACAGGGCGAAAACCTTCAAAAATCTTTCGGTTAATGACGGGCTGGGCTCTCAGATTGTGCGTGATGCGGAGTTTATTCCTCCTTATGACGCATGGCTTGCAACCGAGGCCGGCGGCGGCGCACCCGGCGGGTTAACGAAGGTTCATATTCCGTAAGATAGTTTTACAAGAGAAAATTAAGGTTATAGCTGATACTCCAACTGGCAGTCCGACGGGGCCTCTTCGGCCAGTTTCCGGTTGTATTCAGTGGCTTCGCGGCAGTTCATGGCTTTATAGAACGCCTGTGTTTCTTCCGACGAATGCGAAGATATGTACAACTTCCCCGCGCCCATTTCCCTTGCCCTGTCCGCCGATATCCTGAACAACTCTTTTCCTGTTCCGCGTCCCCGGTGCCCGCAGGACACGTGGATGCTGGATAGTTGCAGGTATTCCTTATTTTCGCCGAAAGGCTCATTCTCGACCGAACAGAATCCTGCGAGAATACCGTTTTCGAAAGCCCCGAAAACCGTTCCGCCGGTGGTAATGGTGCTTTTCAGGTATTTCACCAGCACGTTAAAATCTTCGGCATTCCAGTTCTCTTCCGAAGGCATGTGTTTAAGAACCCGGGCACCGTTTTCCGTTCTCCAGCACCTCGTGATTTTCTGGTATCGGTTGAACTGCCGGAACAGTTCCCGCGATATTTCATGTGATTTCAGTTCCCTGTATTCGATCATAAAAGCTCCGTGGTAATGCCGCCGACAGGAAGATTATAGCCACCATCATGTATGTTACTGAATACAATCTGTCCCGACCGGATGATGAGGTGTCGTTTTCAGCTTATCCTGATACCGGGCGCCATATCTTTGTCGAGTGTTACCAGCCGGACGGAATCTTTATCGGATCCCGCGAGCAGCATCCCCATAGATTCGAGCCCCATGAGCTTTTTCGGTTCGAGGTTCGAAACCACTACAACCGACAGCCCAACGATTTCTTCAGGTTTGTAATGCTGTGCTATGCCTGCAATGATCTGTCTTTTTTCGACACCCACGTCCACACTCAGCTTCAGCATCTTGAAAGAACCCTGCACAGGCTCTGCCTCGAGGATTTTCCCCACTCTCAGGTCAAGTTTGCTGAAATCATCGAACGAGATGGATTTCTTTATGCCCGGAATGGAAGGCTCCGCTTTCTTTTTCTGTTTTGAGGGTTTTGCCGCACTGAGTTTTTTCTTCTCTGCGGCGACCTGTTTGTTGTCGATTTTGTTGAACAGGATTTCCGGTTCCGGTAGATTTGTCCCGACCTCGAACGTATCCACGGGAGCGTCTTCCCATCTCACATCGGATATGTTTCCGTCCATCCCGAGCATGTTCCATACTTTCTGCGCCGTATCCGGCAGGAACGGGTATGAAACAACGGAAAGAGTTTTTATCAGTCGAAGGCAGTTTCTTATCGCTTTATCCGCCTCCGCCGGGTTCTCATTCAGCGACTTCCATGGCGCGCATTCATCGAAATACTTGTTGCCCGCGCGCGCCAGATCCATCATCGCGCCTATCGCGTTCCTGAACTCGAACCTGTCGAGGAAGCCCGCAACGTTGCCGGCTGCGGACTCGATATCCGCGGCGAGCGCCATGTCGATGTCCGATTGTTCGCCTGCGGCGGGTACTTTGCCGTCCATTTTCGTCGAGATGAATTTGAGCGTTCTGTTAACGAGATTCGCGTATATGTTTGTCAACTCGCTATTGTGGGCCGTCTGGTATCGGTCCCATCTGAACTCCGAGTCCGTATTCTCCGGCATGTCCGAGCAGAGGTAGTACCTTATCGAATCCGCGGGGTAGTTTTCGAGGAAATCCAGCACGTCTATGTACCAGCCGGCGCTTTTAGAAAACTGTCTCCCTTCGAGGTTGAGGAAGGCGTTGGACGCGACGAAATCGGGCAGCTTGTATCCCTGGTCCATAGCCTTGAGCATTATCGGGAAAATTATTGCATGGAACGGGATGTTGTCCTTGCCTATGAAGTGATACAGCTTGCAGTCCGGGTTCTGCCAGTAATCTTTCCACCTGTCGGGTTCGCCGCGGCTTTCGAAAAATTCTTTAGTCGAAGAGATGTAGCCGATCGGGGCGTCGAACCAGACGTAAAGAACTTTTCCCTTCGCGTTGTCCAGCGGAACCGGTATGCCCCAGTCGAGATCGCGGGTGATCGCGCGGCTCTGGAGCCCGCGTTTCAGGTATCCCTGGACCTCGGTCGTGACGATTTTTTTCCACGGTATTTTTCCGCCGGCGCCGTCCGCGTTGTCTTTCATCCAGCCTTCGAGCCAGTCCGCCATGTCGCCCAGTTTCAGGAACCAGTTGTTTGTCTCGCGCAGCTCCGGTTTGCCGTTGCAGATTTTGCAGCGCGGGTTGATCAGCTCGTTGGTTTCAAGCATGATGCCGCAGCTTCCGCACTCGTTGCCCCATGCCTCCTCGTATCCGCAGCTCGGGCAGGTGCCGACGATGTACCTGTCCGCCATAAATCTTGCGCATTTCTCGCAGTAGTACTGCTCCGTGACTTTTTCTTCTATCAATCCCTTTTCCAGAAGCCTTGTGAAAAACTCCTGTGAAATCGGGTAGTGGATTTTTCGCGAGGTTCCGGAGAAATTCGAGAAACCGATGTTCATTCGTGAAAAAATACCCTCGATAAGATTGTGGTTGATCTTCACATGCTCTTCCGGGGTTCTGCCGGCCGCCTCGGCGGAGATCGTTATAGCCACTCCGTGATCGTCCGATCCGCATATATAAATTATGTCCGCGCCCGTCATTTTCTTGAATCTCACAAAAATATCAGCCGGAAGATATGCTCCCGCTATGTGGCCGAAGTGAATCGGGCCGTTTGCGTATGGGAGTGCGCTTGTCACAAGAATTTTTTCGCGGTTTGTTTCTATATCTTTCATCTCTCTTCTCCAGTAATTCGATCAGAAATGAAAGTTTAGCATTCATAATGAGAAAATTCAAAAGATCGTGAATCGGGCTGTAATGGTTTGAACGGGCCGTGACGTAATGTTATAATTGATAAAGTGCAACGGGGGCGGCATAAGACAGTGCCGTTGATAAATTGACTCGACAGAAAATACGCTCAAAGAAAATAAGAAAAGTATCGGCGGCGCTGGCCGCGTTTTTGCTTTTAGTTGTCCCGGAGCTTGCCTGTTCTACGGATATCGATGGTTTTGGTCTTAAATGGAAAGGTGTTCCGGGCGGCGAGTGTTATTATGAGACGTCTCTCCTGGGGAGCGGGGATTTCATGGAGGGGCAGGGCAGCGAGCTTATCGCCGTCGATTATTCCGGCCTCGCGCATGTTCTTCAGTGGAACGGGACTGGATTCGATGAAATGTGGGTGTCCGAATCCGCAGAACAAACAGCCGCGGTGCTGTCGGCGGACGTTGACGGGGATGGTTTCGACAGCGCTGTTTTTATTGACTCGCGGGGAAAAATAACGGTCTGGGATGACCCTGATGGAATGTTCGAGCCTTTGTGCGCCGATTGTCTCGCGGGCTGTTGCGGGGAGTACAGCATATACGCCGCTGCTGTTGTGGATTTCAACTCGGACATGAAAGAAGACCTGCTTGCGCTCGCGAGGACTGAGGAACAGGAATTCCTCCTGGAGCTGTACTGGAAGGACGAAGGGTTCGAGATATTTTATGTGAAGCCGCTGGATACCGGCCACGATTATACCTCGATATTTGTCCATTCGGGCAGGAGAGCTGTCGATGACTGCCTTCTTTTCGGAACGGATGCCGCGGGGCTTCCTTTCCTCGATGAGGTTTATCTCGGAGAAGAAGCCGTCAACATTTACAGGAGTTGTGAGCTGGGCGGTTATGGGCCGGTTCTGGATGATCTCACTCTTGTGGACTGGCCGGGCGGCAGAAGTGACGAATTTCTTACGATCACAAGGGCCGAGGACGGGGGACGGCATCTTAGATTGATGGATCCGTTGCGTGGCGGCAGTCCGAGATTGATAGGTAATATCGAGAACGCTGTAGAGTTTATTCACATGACGGACCTCAACGGTGATGATCAGAAAGAGCTTGTGCTGTCTGATCCGTATGATTGCCTTGTCTCTGCATATTCAACTTCGGAATTCAGGTTCATAGTGAATGGGAAGCGGCTCGATTCAAAGGGCAGGATTTTACGCCTTTCGGACAAAAGATTGTTTGTCGATGCGAGTCTTTTCGGGAATTATGATTTGCATCGGGAGATGAAATACGCGACAATGAGTAATGATAAAAACAGCCTTGTGTTCGAATTCGGAGACAATAAAGTTCTGTTTAAAACCCCGGACATTGAAGAAACCCCGGAGGCTGATATTGCTTTCGTTAATATTCCGGCGGGGATTTTCATAGACCCTCTGGCGGCGGCGGAGTATATAGACATAAGGTGTGAAAGAGATCTGCTTGCGGATCTGCTAAAGATAGATTTCAATGGGAGAACAAATAAATGAGTGACTGGAATGATCTGCGGGAGATGGTTGAGAAGTGCGATAAATGCGAGCTTTGCCGTGAGAGGAACAAGGTGGTGTTTGGAGCGGGCGACCCGGACGCGGACGTTTTGTTTGTCGGGGAAGGGCCGGGAAGGGATGAAGATTTGCAGGGGAAGCCTTTTGTCGGCGCAGCGGGTAAAATTCTCGATGAGATGCTCGACGGTATCGGGCTTAACAGGGAAGAGGTTTTTATTGGTAACATAGTCAAATGCAGGCCGCCGAACAACAGGGACCCCAAACCGGAAGAAATAGAAGCCTGCAAGGGGTATCTGATGGCGCAGATAGCTTTCATAAAGCCTAAAGTGATATGTACCCTGGGAAGGCACTCGATGACAACGCTGATCAGGCCCGGCATGAAGATATCCGAACAGCACGGTCGCGCGTTAAAAGAGAGAGGCATGCTTTTTCTGCCGATCTATCATCCGGCGGCTGTCCTGCACAACAGAAGCCAGGATTTCAAGGACAGGCTGGCGGGCGATTTCGCGAAACTGAAAGAGATTCTCGACAGCGGATATTTTGAAAGTTAATGATAATTTACTACCTGTTAATTACTCTTTTGAGCATCTATGAAATTATTCTCCTCATGAGGGTGATAATATCATGGATGGCTATGATCCCGAGATCGGGGTTTATTGCGGCGGTTGAAAACATGACCGATCCGCTGGTATTGCCCTGCCGGAGACTGATAGGGACACTGATTGAGGCATTCGGCAGAAGCGAAGTGGCATTGCCGTTCGATCTGTCTCCGGTAATGGTGTTCATGGCGGTTCATTTTTTCAAGAAGGCATTCATAATCGTGTCTGGCGGTGGATTTCAGGCATAAAGAAGCAAGAAGGCGGTGAAGACATGGCACTGGTTCCTCTGGAAATAAAGAAAAAAGAATTCAGAAAAACAATGCTTGGCTACGATTCGAAGGAAGTGGAAGATTTTCTGGAAGAAGTGTCCGAGGAACTCGGGCGGGTGTTGTCGAAGAATGCGGCAATGGAAGCGGAAGTCGAGGCGGCGAAGGACAATCTTGCAAAATATCACGATCTAGAAGACACGATAAAGGAAACGTTGCTGCTGGCGCAGAAGACGAGGGATGAAATACTCGAATCCGCGAAAAAGCAGGCGGAACTGATCGTTGAAGAAGCGCACAGGCAGGGACGTAAAATTGAAGAGAGATACGCGCAGGTGAAGTCGGCGAAACGCCAGTTCCAGATTGAGTTCGAGACTCTGCTGGAGTCGTTTCGCGCGCGTGTAAACGAGATGAAATTCGAATCTGAAGGGTATTCGGCGACAGATGCCGATTGAGATAACAGAATCAAAAAAAGGGCTCGGGTTTGATGTAAAAGTGCGTCCGTGCTCGGGTAAGAGCGGAATTGCCGGTGAGCAGGATGGAGCGCTCAGGGTGGATCTCAAAGCCCAGCCGGAGGGCGGTAAGGCAAACCGGGAGCTTGTGAAGCTGTTGTCCCGGTGGCTGAAGGTTCCGGCGGAAAACGTCGAGATCGTATCAGGAGCCTCGTCGAGGCGTAAGAGAGTGAGAGCAACCGGCGTTGCCCGTGAAAATCTTGATGAGTTGCTGAAAAATTTTTAGCCGTACTGGTGTATAATTAATCAAACCCGGCTTAATGACAGGTGTCGGATAACGGGGTGTGTAATGTCTGAAACTGAAAGCAAAGAAAAGTGTACTGCCTGTGGCGGCAGACTTGTTGATTATGATGATTATGTATCCCGGCGGGCTTTGCGCGGCGGGCTGGCATCGATGCCTGTGGCGGTGATAATCTGCGCGATCTGGGCGCCGGTGTTCTGTCTGGCAAGATTGATAATAGGCGGGGCGACGGGACAGATGGGTGGCGGAGAAATCGTTGCGCTTCTGGCGCATAAAGTGCTTGTAGGGATTGTAATAGGAGTGCTTATTTCCGTTGCAGTGGCGATAGGGCGCGCTGATCTCGGGCTTTTCATCGGCGCGGTAATAGGATCGATAGGCGGTTTCTTTGTAGCCGCGGCGGATGCGATGCCGCTTCTGTCGGATGCGGCTCACAGGATAGATATAGTGCTTGTTTCGGTGATATCGGGATTGCTTTGTGTGGCGACGGTGTATGTCTCGGAAATGGTTGCACGCAAAAAGAGCGGCCGGTGGATCGGGCCGGAACCTGTTGAGGCAGATTCTGATTCAAGCGGAGAATAGTTAAGCCTTTTGAACCTTGTTAGAACGCAGGCACCTTGTGCAGATTTTGATCTTCTTGCGAGAACCGTTCTCAATAATCGAAATAGAATGAAGATTCGGTTTCACAGTGCGTTTGGTCTTGTGGTGCGAGTGGCTCACATTGTTTCCCGTTGAAGTGCCTTTTCCGCATATATCACATTTATAAGACATAATCTAACAACCTTTACATAATGGATGTAAATCCTTACAACAAGTGAGATATTTTAGTGGCTGATCACACACATGTCAATAGCAAAGCCGACAGGCGGGAAAAAGTTATCGGTCCAGAATTGTTTCAGGACATGCTTATTGGTGGTTCGAGATGGCTCGGAGACAGAAGAAGAATTGTTGACGAAATGAATGTGTTCCCTGTCCCCGACGGCGATACCGGGACAAACATGGCTATGACCATGCAGAAGCTGGAAGCCTCGCTCGGCGGGGATTTCGACGGAGTTGACAGCCTGATGAAATCAGCCGCGCATGGGGCTTTGCTCGGAGCGAGAGGGAACTCGGGCGTTATTCTTTCGCAGATATTCAAAGGATTCTCCGACGCGGTTGAAGGCGCGAAAACTTTGAATCCCATGCTCCTCGGGAGAGCGCTTCAGGGTGGTTCCGAGAGGGCTTACCAGGCTGTAATCAAACCGGTGGAGGGCACGATTCTCACGGTAATAAAAGAAGCTGCTACAGCGGCGGCGCTTGCGGCTGTGGAACCGGGTGGCAGTGTCGCGGTGGTTCTAGACGCGGCCCTGAGACAGGCGCGGCAGACGCTTGCCCGCACGCCGAAGATGCTCCCGAAATTGAGAGAAGCCGGTGTTGTGGATTCGGGCGGGCAGGGGCTCGTTTTTATTCTCGAAGGCATGTCGATGGTAATCCATGGAGATTTTGTTGTCGATAGAACCGACCGCAGTAAAGAAAAAATCACGGAATATCGTGAACTCGACTTCCAGTATTGCACCGAAGTGATTGTCACGGCGGAAGAAAAATGGGCGGAAGATTTAAGGCTGAGACTTCAGCGTGACAACGATTCGCTTGTTGTTGTTTCGGACGGGGGGATTATTAAGGTTCATGTCCATACAAACAGGCCGGGGCAGGTCATAACATGGGCCCAGGAAGCCGGGGAACTGCTTGATGTGAAAATCGAGAACATGGCTTTGCAGCATACGGAGCTGGCGGAGCCGGAAAATGACGCAGAGGACCCGGCAAACCTGGGCGTGGTAGCTGTTTCTTCAGGTGAAGGGATGAAAAAGATCTTCGAGAGTCTCGGCGTGTGCGCATGTGTGCCGGGCGGCCAGAGCATGAATCCCAGCACGGAGCAAATTCTGGAAGCGGTTGATAAATGCCCGGCTGGAGAAGTGATTATTTTACCGAACAATAAAAATATCCTGATGTCGGCGGAGCGTGCCGCCGGGTTTTCAAAACGGCCTGCCGTGGTGGTTCCGACTTTGAACGAGCCCCAGGGTTTCGCGGCTATGATGGAGTTCGAGCATAATTCCCGGGCTTTGGAATGCGCTGAAAAAATGCGGAAGGCCATAAACGAAATCCGGGTCGCGGAAATAACTACCGCTGTGAGAGATTCGCAGGCGGACGGGATGGAAATTAAACGCGGAGATTTGATTTCGATCATAGACGGCAGGATTTGTTTTAGCGATAGAGACATGATAGAAATAATCGATAAAACGATATGCGAGATTGCGGGCGGCGATTTTGAGGTAATCACTTTTTATGCCGGTGAGGGTCAGTCGGCTGAAAAAGCGCTGGAAATTGCAGGAAAATTATCAAAATCGTACCCGTGGATCAAGTTCGAAGCCCATTCCGGCGGGCAGTTGCACTACCACTATATTATTTCAGCAGAATAAATTAATATTCAAATTACATATTTCTTAATTGGACACATTATTGATATAGTATATAATGTGTAAATTCAGTTGGGTTCAGATGTATTGTAAGGATGAACTTAATTGGATTTGTAACATCCGGGCGGTTTGCGGCAACCGTGCGGGCGGATCGGGATGGAAAGGATTTTAGTGTTGAAAGACAGGGTAGAGATAGAAGCTCAGGAACATTTTTCGTATGCAAAAGTCTACCTCGAACGGGGAGAGCATGAACGTGCGCTTGGCGAGTTCGAAGTGTCTCTTGAGCTGGATCCGTCCAACACGAGCATAATGATAGGAATAGGCCAGTGCCACATGGCTTTAAACAACCCCGAAGAAGCAGCGAAAGTCCTCGAACGGGTTGTGAGCCTTGCGCCGCAGTTCGCGGATTCTCACTATCAGCTCGGCAGGGCCTATAATGAACTGGGAATGAAAGACAGGGCGCTTAACGAATTCAAAGAGGCTCTGAATATCAATCCCCGTTATGTGGCCGCCCGGCGTCACATGAACAGATTGATGCAATCCATGGACATGAAACCCGGGTGGCGGGATGACGAACTGGAGAAAGAGGATAAAAACGAACTTCAGATATCCAGGCAGGCCAACATACATTTCCATCTCGGCAATGCGTTTTTCCAGAAGAATCTGCTGCAGGAAGCCCTCGTGGAATACAAAGAGGCCATCAGGCTCAGGCCGAATTTTCCGGACATAAGGAACAGGCTTGGAGAGTTGTACATGAAAAGGCTTCAGTACAACCTGTCTGAAGAAGAATTTAAAATGGCGCTGAAGATAAATCCCAAATACATTAAGGCAATGTTGAATTTATCCGAGGCTTACAGGCTCCACAGCGATCAGTTGATGGATAAAGCGGAAGAAGGTTACCAGAGAGTGCTTGAAATGGACCCGGAAAACTCGAAGGCGTTCAGAGGCCTCGAGATAATAAGGTCCATCAAAAATATCGATTTCGTTTAAGGAGATATCGTATGAAAAAGCCTGGAATTCTCTTTTTGGTGCTGGTACTGGCGGGGTCTCTGTTTATGTTTTATGGATGTTCGGAGAAATCGGAAGACGTTTCATCTCAGGTCGAGGTCGAATTCAGGAAAGGGTTTGACTATGCCACGCAGGGCGTTTATGACAAAGCGCTTACGCATTTCCAGAAAGCGGTGGAGATGGACCCGGAATATGCCCGCGCATGGTGCGGAATGGGCACGATCTACAGAAACCAGGAAAAATATGAAGAGGCTTTTGAGAATTATAATAAAGCGCTCGAACTGGATCCGGAATATGTTGTTTGTTATGACAATCTGGGTATCGCATATTTCAGAACCGGGAATGACGGCGAAGCTGAAAAAGCTTTCACCAGAGCAGCAGAACTGGATCCCGGCTATGCCGATGCTCATTTCAATTTAGGGCTTTTGTATGAAGCGGTGGGAGATAACGCACAGAGCATATCGGAATACGAGAAATACATATCGCTTTCAAGCGACAGTGAAAAAACAGCAGAAGTAAAAGGGCGTATAGAAGGAATGAAAAAAGGCTTAAATTGATATTGAAACGAATAAATCAAAGACAATCTTATGGGGAGTGAAAAATAATGCCTGACAAAGACAAGCCCAAAACAGAACATGAAGAGCTTCTCGGCGAACTGGCGCAGTTCGATGAAAAGTACGAATCAAGCCATACCGCGCCACAGGGAGAATCGGTAGCGGTTAAGGTCAGCGACGATGAGATGAAAGTTACTGTTGTCGTGCAGCCGCCTCTGGACTCTGATGTCAATCTGGACAAAGACCTGGTTCTGAAAGAACTTGAGAAAATAGGTGTCGAGAACGGGATTGACGAGGAAGCTATAGAAGACATTTTCACATACGGCAGTTATAACGTAGAAGTTATAGTTGCCAAAGGTATTCCCTCGGCAGACGGGACAAGCGCGAAGATAGAGTACGAGTTCGATGTCAGTGAAGAAAAGAAAGTCGAACTCAAAAAAGACGAGTTCGGAAATGTCGACCACAGGGAAACCAACCTGATAGAGAGCGTCGAGGAAGGCGCGCTGCTTGCCCGGAAGATCCCGGCGATCCCGGGTGAAGAGGGTGTTACCTGCATGGGCGCCAAGCTGCCTGCCAAGGAAGGGCGTGATATTCCGCTTCCTCTTGGCGAGAATGTCAAGGCGACCGATGACGGGCTGGGAGTTATTGCAACAATCAGCGGTCAGCCGATACTCAAGGACAATATGGTGTCGGTGAGCCCGGTTTTCGAAGTAAAGGGCGATGTCAGCTATAAAACAGGTAACATAAATTTCAAGGGAACAGTTATTATTCAGGGAAATGTTCAGAGCGATTTTGTGGTTAATGCTACGGACGATATAGAGATTCATGGAAATATCGAAAAAGCATATATCGAAGCCGGCGGGGACATCAGGATAAGCGGCGGTTTGTATGGCTCCAATGAAGGAAGGATAGTTGCCAGGGGCTCAGTTTCGATTAGATCGATCGAAAGCGGGATAATCGAAGCGGGTAAAAATATTGTTATCAGGCAACAGTCACGAAGCAGCATTCTGATGGCAGGCGAGGATATTATTCTCGATAATGCCAAGGGGAGCATAACAGGCGGAAAAGCGACATGCGGGCATCACTTTGATCTTTCGAATCTTGGGTCACAATCATTTACCGAAACGGTAGTGGAAATCGGGATCAACCCGAAAGTGAAAGAGCTTTTCGACACGCTTAACAAGCAGCTCGAAGACGAGAAGATTCAGTTCGACAAAGTTACCAACCACATAAAAGTACTCAAGACAAAGAAAAAAGAGGAGCTTTCCGAAAAAGAGAAAGAGTTGCTCCAGAGAATTGTGCCGGCATTCCACAAGCTGCGCGCATCTATCGAGGCGAAGACGGCAAAGGTGAATTTCCTTAGAGAAAAGATGGACAAGATGAGCGCGGGAAGATGCAGGATCAGAGGAAAGACATATCCAGGAGTGAAGATGTACACCGCTAATGCAAGCATGGCGATCCGCTCGGAGGTGAATCATTCTTCATTCTTCGAGCAGAACGAGCAGATTATTGTAGGGCCATATTGATATTCTGGAGGATCATGTTCCATGTCTGAGAATGGAGAGGGCAAAAAGAGTTATACGGTATCGGACAGGAGAGGGCAGTACGCGGATGAGCAGCCGGAGAGCGCTCCGGAACCCGAAGAATCCGGTATGGGGAGCGAGGAAGATTATGGTGCGGGCGGCGAAGGCGCTTCACGGGAGCCGCGCATAGAAGATGCCATGAGACTGGCATTGGATGCTGTTCGGAGGCAGGCGCTTTGTTCGCTCGGGATGGTTATGGAAAAGGGGCGGAAGAAACAGCCCGATATGCAGGAAGCGCAGGCGATCACAGATATGTTCGGACCTGTGTTCGATATGTTCGAACCGCAGTTTTCCGGGCTTGATCTTACTGAAGCCGAAGCATCGAACCTGAGTCTTGCAGATACTCTGAAATTCTGTTTCAGCCTTATGAGCAATCAGGTGTTCCTATACATGGGCCTGATGGCACACCCGGCAACGGGAGAGGTTCGCAAGGATCTTCAGCAGGCAAAGATGGGGATTGATTTCTGTAATGAATTATTCAAAAAAGCCCGGTCCCTGATGGATCCCGCCGACGTCAGGCCGATAGAAGGAATGCTCGCTGATATGCAGTTGAATTTTGTGAATCAGAGCAAATAGCTTTCTGTGGAGATTGCAGGTTGTTCACACATCTTATAAAAGATTACATCAAGAAGCTGGAAGCTGCCGAGGAACGGCTTGAAGTGTCGCTGGACAGGGATGAGATACAGACGCTTGGGCTTAAGCTTCGCTTTTATTTCAATGAGGTTAAGCATTATCGTAAACTGATAGATGATTTGTTCGACCGGATTGTGGAGATACAGGAAAAGTACGGGTTTGTCTCCGAGGAAGAAGAGCTTTCGCATGATATTTCTCGAAAAAAGAGAGAACCCAAAGAAAATGGCGAAGAAAACGTGGTGGAGTTGGTCAAGGGATGGATAGGCAGGCTCGAGGATAAGGGCGTGGATCCCGGCAAGCTTCTTAAACCGCGTGAGCCGGAGCCGGCGGTGAAAAAAGAACCGGACGGGGTTAAGCCGGATATCCAGACCGAAAAGCCGAAGGAACAGAACCGGGAAGTTGACCGAAAAGCCGGTGACGAAACAGAGCATGTCGAGGCGGACGGGCAGGAGGAAAAGCTCGAAAAGGCGGTTATCGCGTCCGACGGAAGTATGCTTGCCGCCGGCAGAATCGCGAGAATGTATCAAAGCTCTCAGCATGAAAGCGCAGAAGAGATCGTGACGAGCAGTATTGATTTTACGGACGACACCCCGCCGATGTTTTTCCCGGAGAAAGAAAAAGGCCGGGAAAAGAAACGGGCGGTTCCTGAAAAAGAAAATATTGTGACAGATAATGAGGAGAAGATTAAAGCCGCCGAAGAACCGGTGGAAACCGAGGTTTACGAACAGCAGCATAGTGAGCTTGACGGCTCAAAAGGCATTCACTTGAACGAGTATTTCGGTGAAGCGGCCCCGGAAATACCGGCTGATGATGTGCCTGAGAGTGTAGAGCCGATAGATGAAGGAATCGAGCCGGATGAGTCGATCGAAGAAGAATTCATGCCTGAAGAAAGGCCTTCCGGGGAAAAAGAAACAATAACTCTCGAAGACCTTGTTCAGAAGGCTATGGCTTATATAAAGAACATGCAGGCTTTCGCGGAGGTTATTGATGATCTGGAAAAAGAGGTCATCGACGATCTTTCGGCGGAAGCGGCTGAAATCAAAGCGATGAAGGGCGAGGATGAAGACAGGGCAGGTGTCCGGGGTTTTGTTTCCGCTGAAATTCTTCTTAAGGCGGGCCGGACGGGAACTGCGATGAATGTTCTTGAGGCAGCGATAAAGGGAAGCCCGGGGTTTAAGGATTCATATCTTCTGCTGGGGGATATTTATTACGGGAAAAACCTTTTCGCGCGCGCGCTCGATCAGTACAGAGGATTCCGCGATGCGGGGGGCGATCTTGAGAGTATCCGCTGGAAATGGATGAATTGTCTCAAGCAGGCGGGGGAATGGTATGAGCTCATGAGTGAGCTGGAGCCGGTTGATGAATCGTCCGATATAAGTCTCCTGATAATGAAAGCCGAGGTTATGTTCCGGCTGGGCAGGGACGATGAAGCAGACGGCATAGCGGAAAGAATAATGGCATCGTCCCGTGCCGACACGGACAAGGCTCTTGCTGCGATCTTTATGGGCAGAATCAGGGAAAACCGAAAGGATGTTCTCGCGGCGATAGATTTTTATGAAAAGAGCCTTGAGTTGAACGATATGAACCCCGAGGCGTGTTATGAGCTCGGGAGGCTTTATATTAAACATAATGCGGTGCCGCTCGCAAGAAACCATCTTAACAAAATATTGAAAAGATTTCCTGAAAGCGAGTGGGCCGATCTTGCGCGTGAATTGATGGAAAAGGAAGGGGTCTTTTGATTTTTGAAAACTGAGTATCTGACGGTCTCCGGCAGGGACGGCTTTTTTTTTGTTGATATTGGAGAGCATCTGGTTCCAGAGGGGTTCAGGGTAGCGTTTTTAACGCGGGTAGCGTTGAAGTCCGGGAATCCGGAGTTTGCAAATTTCGGGTTTTTCGGGATACCGGGATCGGAAGAGAATCGCAGATGTATCTGTGAAGCTCTGGGCCTGGATTTCGAAATGCTGACGCTGGGCGAGCAGGTTCATTCAGCGAACGTGGCGTTTGTCGAAGAGCATGATGCCGGATCGGGGCATGCTTCGCCGGATGACAGAATTCCACAGACGGACGCGATGGTTACGTCCGTGCCGGGTGGCGCGCTGGGGATCTGTACGGCGGATTGTGTTCCCATTATGATCGCCGATCCGGCGAACCGGGCGGTCTGCGCGGTACATGCCGGGTGGCGAGGCACGGTGTCCGGGATTGTCGGAAAATCGATTGATGCGATGCAAAAGAGATTCGGGTCGGAGCCGGAGTGCCTGCTTGCTTATATCGGCCCGTCGGCGGGACCCTGTTGTTACGAGGTAAGAGAGGATTTGATCGGAAAGCTCGACCCGGAGGACACGGCGTTTATCGAGGAACGGGAAGGATTAAAGTTTCTGGATTTGTGGAAATGGAATGAGTCGAAGCTGGTGGGAGCGGGATTGAAGGAAAATAATATCTGGAATGCGGGATTGTGTACCTGTTGCAGTGCCGGTATGTTTTTCTCGCACAGATGCGATAAAAATGTCAGGGGACTTAATCTTTCATTGATAGCAGTGAAGACGTAAGAGATCATCTTCCGCGCTGGTTGCGCGGGATTGGGGAATAGAGAAATGGCTGAAATGATATGCCCGTTCTGCAAAAGAATATTTCCGGCGGATTTTAAATGGTGCATGGATGACGGGAGCGAGCTTGAGCAGAACCTTGGACAGTATGAAGAGACTCAGGACGATTTGAACAAGGTGCCGTGCCCGGACTGCGGAGAGATGGTTGACGTCAGGGATATATTCTGTGGTAGTTGCGGAGCCAGGCTCGAGGGGAGGCTGCCTGAGTACCAGCCGGTAGAGGAAGAAATCTACGAGGAGGAGCCGGTTATCGAAGAACCGGTTTCCGAACCGGAAACAGAAGAGGATGAACCGACCCGGAACTGTCCCATGTGTGGAGCAACGATCGGGCTTGAAGATACATTCTGCGGTGAGTGCGGCGCGGAGGTCGAGTCTGCCGTGTCTACTTTCGAGGAAGGAATTGTAGGCGAACATTGTTCCGAATGCGGTGCAGGGCTGGAACCGGGTGACACTCACTGCGGAGTTTGCGGAACACCTGTCGGGCATACTGTAGGCGGAGAAACTGCTTCTAACAAATGTCCGGGTTGTGGTGCGGAAGTGACTCCGGGGGATGCTTTCTGCGGGGAATGCGGTCAGGTACTGTCGGCGGATGATGGTTCCGATTCCGAATCCGGGGTGAAATGCCCGGGCTGCGGCGCAGAGGTCGGGGCCGGCGATGAGTTCTGCGGGGAATGCGGTGCCGCTCTGTCGGCGAAGGCCACAAAAGACGCAGTTGCGGCAGGTACGATATGCCCGAACTGCGGGGTAAAAGTAAGCCCGGACGATGAATTCTGCGGCGAGTGCGGAACGGCGCTTGAAAAAACGGAAGAGGTATCCTCATCCGCTGAAATAAGGTGCCCGAACTGCGGGATGGAAGTCGGCACCGATGATGAGTTCTGCGGCACCTGCGGGCAGGTTCTGAAAGAAGATAAACAGAAGCAAGTTGTGGAAATATCAGATGTTCAACCGGAAGCTGAAAAGCCCGGGCGGACAGGCGGAACATGCCCGAATTGCGGCATGGATGTGGCGCCGGGCGAAAGGTTCTGCGGCACCTGCGGACAGGATTTGCAGGAAGAGGTTGTCAGACCGCAGGATCTCGGGGCTTCCGAGGAGGAATATGTGCCTGAACCTGAACCGGAGCCTCTGATAGTGGAAGACCCGTTTGGCGGGAAAAACATGAGGCCGATGGATATCTCTTGCCCGAACTGCGGGATGCAGATTCCGGCGGGCAGTAAGACGTGTCAGATTTGCGGCCATGTGCTGGAACAGGATGAACAGCCGCCGGCAGAAGAAAAGGCCGTTGAAATCACGGCTGCGGGCAAGAGTTGTCCGAACTGCGGGATGGACGTAGGAATAGGCGAGGATTTTTGCGGTACCTGCGGGCACCAGCTCGGCGGGGAATCCGTTGCAGAGCAGTCCCCGTTCGGTGACATGGGCGAGACGGCTGCTGATGAACCGGCGGTAGAACCCGCCATGGGATCGATAGCGGATATTACGTCGGAGATTCCGGTTTGCCCGAACTGTGGGGTTGAAGGGGAGCCGGGACAGGAAATATGCAATGCTTGCGGCACTCCGCTTTCGGCGGGAGGTGGGTTTGACGCTTTCGATCAACCGGCGGTTTCCGAGGATGATCCTTTCGGCATGAACCAGGAATATCAGGAGCCCGAGAAAGAGTCGGAAGAAATGTCGTTCGAGCAGGGAGCGCAGGATGACGATCCGTTTGCGATGTCTTCGGAACCGGAGCAGGTTTCCGCTGAACCGGCGGGTGAACCATCAGGTAACGAAAAGATATGTTCATGCTGCGGGATGGCATGCCCGCAGGATGCTGAATTCTGCCCGGCATGTGGTGTGGACTTCGAATAAAGAAGTTTACTGATTTAGATAATAGAGCCGCCTTTTTCAGGCGGCCTTTTTATTGATACATGCAGCAGCGTTACATATACTAAAAAGTAGTGTTTTCATTAAGAAAAATGGGTAATTAATTAATAGAGCAATTATTATGGCGGGTTGTTATGAAGTGTCGTAAATGCGGAATAAACGAAGCAGCTTTTTTTATCTCCTGGGGCGATGCGCTGGGCAGAAAAATAGGGTTCTGCGACAGCTGCGCCGAAGAGGTAGGAATATTTTCCGCCCTGAGAAGGGTGGAGTCTCTGCTGCATGGCTTCGGGGCGAGCATTGAAGGCGATATACAGATGGATTCGCTGCCGGTGCCTGTCGAGTTTGCCGAGGCCTGTCATTCCTGCGGGACCGAGCTTGTCGAATTCGAGAGAAAATTTATGTTCGGCTGTGAGGAATGCAGCAAGGTCTTCGGGTCTCTCGTAGCGAATTATATGACGATTCTGGGCGGGAACCCGAACGGCGGAGTCGGGTTTTACCGGGGCGATCCGCCGAACAGCTACAGCGAAAAAACAAAAATCAGCGATCTCCGGAAAAGTATCGACGAAAAGATAAGAAGCGAGGAGTACGACAAAGCCGCGAAGCAGCGGGACAGGTTGAACGCACTTGAAGAAGAGCTCAATGCGAGAAGAAAACTTCAAATTGCCGAAATATCTAAAAAACAACCCGTGATAGAGCAGTGCGCGGGGAAGGATCTGCGGGAAAGACTGAACAATATTGATGATATACCCACGGCGGGCGATAACTGGCTCTGGTCTCAAATAGAGATAAGAAGAAATTTTTCGGGGCTCAAATTTCCTTCCAGAGCAAATGCGTCTCAGCGGGAATATGCGAAAAAGTATGTTACAAGTCTTATCCCCCCAAAGTGGCTGGCGGGAGTAAAACAGGTTCAGCTTTCGAGGCTCGCGCAGATAACCTGCCGAGCTATAGGGGAAAGATTGCTGCACAGCAGGATTCAGCCGGATGCGACAGTGCTTTTCTCAGACGACATGACACGTTTCGCTTTTATCAACGGCATGGATCATGTTATGTTCGGAACAAGGACCAGGGAGCGCGATGCGGCTGGAGCCCTGTCCCGGGCAATGAGCCCTGTTAAAAAAATCGAGCGTGAAGCCGAGGTTGCTTTTAACCCGAGGTTCGGTTTTATAACCACGCAGCCGAAACATCTCGGCACGGGCCTTTCCGTTTCCGTGATACTTCATCTGCCATATTGCTTTTTCCGTGGCAAAACTTTTTTCTGGCCGGACAAGGCTGAAAACGCTTCAGTCAGACTTGATTCATTGTGCGGAAAGAATCTTGAGCATCATGGTTTTTACAGGGTTTCCAGCACAGTCGGATTCGGTCGCCCGGCTGAGGAAATTGTGGCCGAAGTTTATTCTTTTGCAGAGAGAATGGTTGCAGAGGAACTGGATATAAAAAACAGTTTTAAATTAAGTGAAATCAACAGGATAAAAAACCTGATTCCACGGGTTATGAATAATTCGACACGTTCATACAGACTTTCGTACCAGGATGTGCTGAGATTCGCTTCTTTTATGACGATTGGTGTTTCAAGTGAGACTCTCGATCTGCCGGCATTCAACATCAATGATGTTATTCCCCGGATGTCGTCTATCTACGTTATGTACAACGACCGGAAGGCCTACAGCATTAACCAGTGCGAAAAAAGGCGGGCGGACCTCTTCGCGGACATTGTTGACTACTGGCAGACGCCTGAACTTATCAGAAAGAAACCCTGATCCACCTGAAATGTTGTTCTGAAATTAACGGGCATTTATTTTACATAGCCCAGCTCTTTGAGTTGCTTCATAAGCGCGGGGTTTTTCTCCCCGGTTCCCGTGAAGCCGGAAGCGGCCCGCGTTTTTGCCGTCCAGTTTCGGATCGCGTTCAACAATCGCTCTTCTTCCCCGTCCCCGGTTCCGGCGAGATTGTTTTTCTCCCCGGGGTCCGTGTCCAGACTGTAGAACTCCGTCCTGTTTTCGGTCTGGTGCAGTATGGCTTTTGTTTTCTGATCGATCGCCGCTATCTGGATGTTGTTCTCGGTAAGTGTTTCAAACGACCATCCCATTGAAGTTATAGAAAAAGCAGGTACTCCATCGGTGAACGGCGAGTTTTTCATGAGGTTGCCGCCCTGGACATAATCGGGAACCGGCACTCCGTTCCACTCCATGAGAGTCGGCAGAATATCGACTGTTTCAACCGGGTAATCTATCCGGGTTCCGGGTTTTGCGCCGGGTTCGACCGCACCCCACAGGATGAGCGGAACGTGTATCAGCTCCTCGTGCATCGATCTGGAGTGGATCAGGAATTCATGTTCGAGAAAAGCCTCGCCGTGATCCGATGTAAGCGCAACTATCGTGTTTTCGAGCAGCCCTTTTTCCCGAAGTTCCCCGAACAGCGATTCGAGATGCCTGTCGATAAATCTGATTTCCCCATCGTAAATCTCTTTCAGGTAATCGACGTCTTCATCCGTCAGATAATCGGCGAGCCGTTTGCCCCTGTCCGTGAACTCGTTGCGCAGCCTCAGGGGGAACCCGTCCACGCGCGCACGCGCCGGCTTTTGACGCTTTTCGTTGAAGTCGTCAGGCGAAAAATAGGTGGCGTGCGGATCAACATAATGAACGTACATGAAATAAGGCTTGCTCTCGTCCCTGTAGGTTTGCAGATAGTTGAGAACATTGTTGTTCAGCAGCCTCGAATCGGACCAGTTGTACGCCTCGAAATATTCGAAGCCGTAATCGAAATTGTTTGCCGCCGATATCAGCGAGTTCGCTGATATCCCGGCGGTGGAGTATCCCGCATCGCGCAGAACCGGCGTGAGAAGTTTCCTGAAGTCCCACTTCTTGTCCGGGAAAAGATTATGGGTAAACGGATAAACGCCTGTCAGGATCGAAGGCACGGAAATTATTGTTGTCGGAGCCTGAGAATAACACCTGCTGAACCAGATGCCCTCGCTTGCCAGCCTGTCCATGAACGGCGAGTTGTTTTTATCGTATCCTCCCGCCCCGAGATGATCCGCGCGAAGTGTGTCTATCAATATGAAAAGAATATTCTTCTTATCGTCGGTTTGGCTGCCGGGTTTTGTTTCTTTCGTAATCATATCGCGTGCCGTTTCGACAATGCTTCCATTGCTCACGCTTGATACGATTTTATCGAACTCATCGGATCGTTTCTGGAACCTGTTGCCGATCATTTTTCCAGTGCTGCTGTTGCAGGCCATTCCTTTGTCGCCCAGCGGACCCCAGAGGATCGACCGGCAGCATTCGGATATTGAGAGGTTCAGGTTCCGCAGATGATAGACCTTGCTTTTGAGAATCTTCCCGAGTTTTTTCCCGGTAGCCGTTTCCGGCGCAAATGCTTCCGCCGCTTCCGTCATTGCATCGTAGTTTTCTCTTGCGGATTTAAGCTTGTTGTATGTGTTCAGTGAATCGGATTTGAAATCCAGCCAGTCGCCGAGCAACCCGGAAACAGCGTGGAACTCGGTTTCGATTCTTGTGTTGATATCGACCGCCGCGTTTGTTTCCGAGACAATTAACCGCTCATGCCTGCCGATAAATATATTGAACACCAGCGCAATCAAAGCCACGGCTGTTGCGAAAAGCAGAATTTTTGCTGAAGAAGTCTTCAAATAAACCGTCCCTGCGCAATGTTATGGACGATTAAATTATATAGCCTGCTGATAATCGGGCAACTTTATGCGGAAAAATGCTTTCAGCCGCCGCCTGCGGGCGAGAGAACGTGAAGCACATCTCCGTCTTTGAGCTTTGTCTTCACGCCTTTCAGGAAAGCGAGATTATCTTTGTTAAGATAGATATGACAGGACTTCTGCAACCTGTAGATTTCGGGGCCGTGCTCTTTTTTGAGTTTTTTTAAAGCCTCTTTAACGTCCGATGCTTCACATTCGAATTCATCGACTCCTGTTTTGGATCGCAAAAGGCCATAGAATTTTATTTTGACTCTCGCCATATATCAGTCGCCGATTATCGAGGCATATTGTTCGAGACCCAGGTTTTTAAGCTTTTTCAGCGTCGGGATGCCGTTTTTGTCCCATCCACGTACTTTGTAGAACCTCGGGAGCATTTTGTCCAGTGGCACCGTCGAGTTTTTCCTGTCGGGATCGATGTCTTCGTGCAGCATCCTGCCGGGCAGCGTGTCGGCTTTCCCGGCAATATCCTCGCGAATGTTGAAAAGTCTTTCAATATTGAAGCAGCGCTCTCCCGCGTGGAGAAATTTCCCCATGGTTATATTCATGCCAGTCAGTTTGCTTATCACAAGTGAATGCGGGATCATAATCGGAAGCTGGAAATTCATGCCCCAGGGCAGCAGCGCGCCCGACATGTCCATCACCGGCCCGGAAAATCCAAGCACTTTCTGGGTGATCTTCGCGATTGTGCCTCTCTTGTTGATTTTATGCAGCGATTTGTGGAGAACCGGGTACGTGGTAAATATGCAGTTCCCGGAAGAGCTTACCGCCTCGAAAAGGTTCTGCTGGAAAATCGCCCAGCCGGCTTTTGCCGCGGGGCTGTACGGGTCCATGTTAACCGGCCCGAGGTGCTCCATGAACATCATGTATCCGGCGTTCAGGTGGCATCCGCCACGGTTTGCCGTTGCGTATCCAAGACCAAGCCCGACCGAGCTTCTCGGGTCGTAAGAGGCTATCTCCAACCCGCGCGCATGTATCGCGAAGTCACTGCCTCCGTATTTCTCTGACATGGCTTTTACGCCCTCCGCCATGTCGTCGCCTATTCCGCGCCTGTAGGCGATATCATCTATCGTTTTTTCTATATTATCGAATTTTCCGAATTCCAGATCACATTCCAGCATCCCTTTTTCTTTCAGCTCCATGGTGAACCCGAGCGTGTTGCCGAGGCTGATCGTGTCCATGCCCAGAAGGTCCATCTGGCGGTTCCACTTGTTTATCAGGCCGAGATCGTTGTTCTCGATATTCGATCCGAACAGGCCGACGGTTTCGAATTCAGGCCCTTTTACGTTTTTCCCATCAACCTCTACAACTCTTCCGCACCTGATCGGGCAGGAAACACAGCCCATATTCTTGACAAGATAATCCTCGGCAAGTTTCTCACCGCTGATTTTCTCCGCGTCTTCATACTGACCTCGCTTGAAGTTATGAGTCGGGAACGCATTTGCCGAGTTGATCAGGTTGACCATGTTTGCCGTTCCCAGTTTCGGAAGCAGTTCACCGGTGGTCGGGTGTTCTTTAATAAGCTTTGTCCAGTATTGAATCGCCTGTTTGAATCCTTCCGGGTCGGCAGCCTCGATCTTCTTTTTTCCTTTTGCCTGTAGCGCCTTGAGGTTTTTGCTGCCCATCACAGCGCCGAGTCCGCATCGGCCCGCAGCCCGTTCCTGGGAAATCATACATGCGTATTTGACAAGATTCTCTCCCGCAGGACCAATGACGAGCTTTCCCGCCTTTTTGTCCATCGCTTCCTGGGTTTCTTCCGTGTTTTTTCCCCAGAGGTGGGCCGCGTCTTTAACTTCGGCGCGGTCGTCGGTTATATCGATATAAACCGGTTTGTCTGCTTTGCCTGAAATTACGATGCCGTCATATCCGCACTTTTTCATATTCAGGCCGAAGTTGCCGCCGCAGTTCGAGGTTCCTATTGCGCCGGTGAGAGGGCTCTTCGCCGCAGCGTTGAACCTGCTGGTGCAAGGGCCCATGCTTCCTGTCAACGGCCCGGTGTTGACTATCAACAGCGCTTCCGGCGATAAAGGGTCAATGCCCGGTTTCTGGTAATCCAGCAGTATTTTTGTTGCCATGGCTTTGTTGCCGAAAAAAAGTTCTCTGTCCCGGTCCGATACATCAAATTCTTTTACTTCGTTATTGCTGAGATCGACCCAGAGCCACTTTCCCATGAAGCCTTTATATTCCGTTGCCATATACGACCCCCTCGAACTTCTATTTTGCTAAGTAACGTTCATATTAATTGTCATTGCAAAATAATGTCAATAAATTTAATTTTTCTCAAAATACCTGTCAAAATAGACATAAAATCGAGATTTTTATTAAATCGACATCACTATAATGTTTAGTATAATAATTCTGAGAAATGTGTCATGGAGAATTAATATGCCGACCGTTGCGCAATATCTTGATGGCCTGCTTGTCGGCAATGCCGCTGTGTATCAGGGATTGTGGATTTTCCCTGTCTGTCTTGTTTCCGCTGAGTTTGAAAAAACAAATGAAGAGTTCGCTTCAATTTCAGAATCATTGAAAAAGGGCAAGGCTTTTGTTTATGAAACCGGCGAGATGGACAGGGTGAGAATAATCAACAGGGGCTCCGCACGGCTCGCGGGCATAGAGAGCGAAACCCTGATAGGCGGCGCGCAAAACAGAATCCTGAACGGCGGGATGGTGATCTCTCCGGGTATCGAGGCCGACCTGCCTTCAAGCTGTGTGGAAGTTAAGCGCTGGGACTGCGTTGCGGGAGCGGAAAACCCCGTTCCGGCAGATAAAGCCGGTTTTAAAAATACGGATTTCGGGTTTGCAAGCCTTCGCAGGCTGAAGATCGGAGAGGCGATCCATTCGCTTCGAGTGGAAAGAAAGATCAAAATTGATCAACAGAAGGTATGGGAACATATTGTAAAGCAGTTCGGGTTGACCGGCGCGAAATCCGGCACACTCGATCTGCATGATCTTTATGAATTTTATGATTCTCCATTAAAGATGTTTTCATACAGGTTCACAGTTGTTCGAAATCAGGTAGGCATGATCGCTTTTCATGACAAAAGAACATGGTTCATGGACATATTTGCAAACAGGGATCTGCTGTTCAGGAATTTCAAGAAACTCGTTAGAAGCCATTCATTCGATGCGCTTGTAAAGCTGGAGAGCAAGACCGGGATTCCGTCAAGAATGTATCCCGGGCTGGAAGAAGCGCGTGACGTGTTCAAAAAAGTGAAGACGGCGCAGTCTCATGAATTTAAATCGGGAGATTCGAGGCACATGTTTTTTTCGACATCGAAATTCAGCGGAATGGCAATGCTCGATGAATCTCACCTGATCCATCTTGCAGCCTGTTCGGAATAAAAACCGTTTTATATATAGCTTATTGCCGGATATTTGTTATGAATAAGGATTGAGTATCAGCATAAATCTTTTTTCAGTTTGAGCCAGCGACGGTAGCCGAAATGTTTTTCGGATTGCTGAGAAACAAAACCTTTCTCGAAAGAAAAATTCTCGGATTCGTAAAGGGCTATCGCAGGTTTGTTCGACTCGGAAACCCATAGTACAAGGCTTTTTTTGTCTTTTTCGGCGGCAAACGATTCGGCTTTTGCCAGTAAAGATCTTGCCACGCCGCGCCTTTTGTGATTTTCATCGACCGCGAGGTGTGTTATACAGGCCTCGGTTTTGTCGATTGCCCGGCCCAGCAGGGATAATAAATATATTGCTCTCAATCCCTCGCTCAGTCCGAGGTGTTTCAGGTATATGGAAAGAGTCACACCGTCGGGAACTCCAGGGATATCGGTTGATAAAATTTCCACGGCACCGACGATGTAACCGTCGCATACCGCTTCGAAGAGGTTTCCCGACCTGCCTCTCCATTTCATCTCTTCTGTGAGAATGCCGATCGCTTTGTCGCGGTTCTTTCCGCAAAGAACCGAGTATTTGTCATTGAACGCAATGCTTAAAAGCTCTGCGAGCCTTTTTTCATCACCGGGAGCTTTTGTTTCTATTATCCATTGTGTATTCATTAAATTCAAAAAAGAAAGTCATTCCCAGCCGCCGAATTTGAGAGACCACCATTTTGCTCTGGATGCATATTTTCCCATCTCGCCGTAATCCAGGTCCGAATCCCGGTGTGTCTCATTAAGAAACTTATATTTAGAAGGATTATTTTGCTTTAATTCGCTGAATAATTCATCCACCACATCACAGACTTCCCTTATCGAGAGTGCTGTCGCCACAGAAAAAATCTCCGGGTATTCTTCTCGGTTGCAGCCCTTCGCGGTCGGTTTGTCCATATTGCATTCTTCATGGCATGTCGGGCCTTTATCGGGTATGGATTGAAATGAGAACAGTTTCGGCAGACATTCATCGTGTATCGTTTTAAAACGGCTTTCTTTAAGGATTTTTCCCAGGGTCGGCCCGTTTTCTGCAAGAAATTCATGTATTGGTTTTCCGGAGTCGTTCATTTCTGAGACGGCTTCGGGATTGGTCCTGTAAAAATCATACAGCATCGGCACCAGGTTTGTGTGCGACGCGATATCCGTAAGTGAGTGCGATGACCTTCCCATTACCCTGAAGATTTTACCGGGTTTTGATATCGGGAAACGTGAATCATCGGCGAGTTCCAGTATCCAGTTTTTGTGCAGTTCGTATGTTTCAATCAGCTCTTCGCTGTCCATCTGATCGAAATGATCGAGCCTTTTGTACCAGTGTCTGCCAAGCGGCATGAGCGGCAATACATTGTGTTCCTGGATTTTCCAGCCGACCGCGCCATAGAAATCGGTGTTGAAGTTATACCTGATTATGATATCGACAGCGGAAGGAGACATGTATTTTTCGAAAGCTGCTCTAACTGCATTGATGTGGTAGATAGTGTTCATAGAAACTCCCGAATTATTTTGATGGTTGGTATCACAAACCGATCGCAGATCAGTATATCATGATTATAATCATTATGACAAAATAGAAACCTTTTTCAAAATTTTGTTAAAAGAGCATCGACAGGCAGTATTCGGAGCTGTTCGCGAGAGCCGGGCGAATGTTGAACAATGTTAAAGTTAACTTATACAAAACATGCTGAATTTCCAAATATTATGTCGATAATGTCGGTTTATACAACTTTTGATCGGGTAAAGTTTACTGCTTAGCTGCACAATTGTTTTGCCTGTTCGAGATCTTCGGGCGAGTTTATATTGAAGAACATTTTGCGCCAGCAGTTTTCTATTCCAAGGTCGCTGATGGTGATTTTCCTGACATTTAGATCTGCCAGGCTTTTCAAAATTCTGAACTCTCGCCTGATTATGGCAGACTCCAGTTTTTCGCGAGCCCTGGTTGTGAAACAGGAGAAAAGGGGCTGCGGGCCGTCCGGGGTTTTGAGCAGCCCGGCGTCCGAATTTACGGTCAGTTCGGTTATTGCGTTAACGGTTTTCCCGTCGATGAAGGGTGTGTCGCAGGGAACGAACTGATAAAGATCGGCCTCAAAGGAATTAATCACGGAAAAGATGCCGCCGATCGGACCGCATCCATGAACTTCATCCGGAATGCATGGAAATCCCAGATACCGGTATTTTTCGGGCCGGTTGGTCGATAAAACAATATTTTCATAGTAGGGCTCGACTTCTTTTATTATGTGCTGGAGCAGGGGCATGCCGTCAAAATGAAGATCCCATTTTTCGCAGCCCATGCGGGTGTTTTTCCCGCCCATCATTATGACAAGTACGTTATCCATGGCTAATAATTGAGATATTAATCCATAACGGTGAAAATGTAAATATATTATGACAAATTCGACACATTAAGATTCCTGTTTTGATATTAACCAAAAAAGGATTATTTTAATTATGTATTTGTTGTTGTTTTGATTTTGAGCTTAATAATGCTTTGAGTGAAAACTAATCATATTAATGGCAATAATGGTAATAATAAAGCATAATAAAGATATTTAAAATATTAGCCCCAAACAGGCATAATATCAAAAATATACTTAAAACACTTGAGAAAATTTTCACATTATATTATCCTATCGGTTAGATAGGTAGCGGCTATATAACTTATATGCTTTATCTGCAGAGCTTAATCTTTAAAAATATTATAAATTGATTCAGGAGGCAGCCTATGAAAAACGGCATTAAGGCTGAGTTGACCCGGAGAGAGTTTTTAACATGGGCCGGGTTGTTTTGTGCAGCGTTCAGCGTGCCGACGATGGGTGTGAGTGAAGTCGCAAAGGCGCTTGAAAGCGGGCTTGCTATGCACCCTGTTCTCTGGATTCAGGGAGGCAGTTGTTCCGGTTGTTCGGTTTCGTTGTTGAATTGCGTTGACCCGGACATAAAGAAAATACTTCTTGATCCGGTTGTTCCCAGCCATCAGCTTTCGGTTCAGTTTCATCAGACGATAATGGCGGCTGAAGGAGATGTGGCGATTTCAGCGCTGAGGGAAGGGCATAAGAAAAACAAAGGTAAATATGTTCTTGTAGTAGAGGGAAACATAGCAACTGCGGATCATGGCGCATACTGTGATTTCGGGCTGAAAGACGGCAAACCGGTGTCGATGGTCGAGTGGACGGAAACGCTTGCGCGTGATGCGATGGCGGTTATTGCGCTGGGATCGTGCGCGGCTTATGGCGGGATTCCGTCGGGTGCGCCCAATCCAACGGAAGGAATGGGAGTAATTGATTTTTTAAAGGATAAAAAAATAAAGACCCCGGTCATCAATATACCGGGTTGCCCGACGCACCCGGACTGGCTGGTGCTGGCTATTGCTCATGTCCTTGTCAAAGGGCTTCCCAAGGCATCCGACCTGGATGAAAAGTCAAGAATGAAGCAGTTTTTCGGTGAAACAGTCCATGACCGATGTCCCCGGCTGAAATATTTCGAAGAGGGTGTTTTTGCTGAAAAATTCGGCGATGAGGGTTGCCTGGTTATGCTCGGCTGCAAGGGTCCGATGGCTATGGCTGATTGCCCGACACGGAAATGGAACAACGGAGTGAGTTTCTGCATAGATGCGGGTGCGCCATGTCTGGCTTGCGTGGAGCCGGGGTTCCCGGATGAATCAGGCCCGTTTTATGGAGCGATATCCGAGGAGACGATGATTCGTCTCGGAATCAGGCCGGCAGGCAGGGAGGTGAAACGTAATGCCTAAGACACTTGTAATAGATCCTGTAACACGGCTCGAAGGCCATATGAAGATCGAAGTGAAAGTCGATGGTGGCAAGGTTGTTGAAGCGAAGTCGTCCGGCACTATGTTTCGCGGTTTCGAGATTATCCTGAGGGGCAGAGATCCAAGGGATGCGCAACAAATAACCCAGAGAATATGCGGCGTTTGCCCGACTTCTCACGGGACGGCCTCTGCGCTCAGCCTCGACAGCGCTTTCGGGGCAATGCCCCCGAAAAACGGGCTTATGCTCAGAAACCTGATTTTCGGCGCCAACTATCTTCAGTCGCATATTCTGCATTTTTATCACCTTGCAGCGCTCGATTTTGTGAAAGGTCCGGCTGCACCTCCTTTTATTCCGACATACGAGGGTGATTACAGGCTGGATAAAAAGACTAACGACGAGCTTGTGGCGCATTATGTAAAAGCGCTTGATATCCGCAAAAAAGCGCATGAAATGTCGGCTATTTTTTCAGGCAAGATGCCTCATCCGGCAAGTGTTATCACTGGCGGCGTGACATGTGTGCCAACGGCTGAAGGCATGAAAAGGTTTTCCGACTATCTGACCGAGATACGCTCTTTTATCGATAATGTTTACATCCCGGACGTGCTTGCGGCAGCCGGTGCGTACAGCGATTATTTCTCGATTGGAAAAGGCTGCGGCAATATGCTTGCTTACGGTGTTTTTGATATGGACGCCGATCCGGACTATTCGAAGAGGAAAAGGTTTATCCCCATGGGGCTTACCGAGAAAGGCAGACTCGGCGATGTGGACCCCATGAAAATCACCGAGGATGTGAAATATTCGAAGTTCAGTTCGGCTTCCGGCAAGTATCCGGGCAGCGGAGAGACGGTTCCCGCGCCGGAAAAACCGGGCGCTTACACATGGTTGAAGGCGCCGAGATACGATGGAAAGGTTTTTGAAGTAGGACCGCTTGCGCGGATGATCGTTGCGCATGTGAAAGGCACAATGCCCGCCGCTTCAAAGCTTATCGGGGAAGTGCTCTCGAAGTTCAGCGCGGACGAGACTGCGCTGTATTCGGTTCTTGGCAGGCATGCCGCCCGGGCGATCGAGACGAAGATTGTCGCGGACGAGATGGTGAAATGGATCGAACAGGTCGTGCCGGGAGAGTCCGCGTATGAGCCGACCACGACGCCGGACGTGGGTTCGGGAATGGGGCTCACTGAAGCGCCGCGTGGAGCGCTCGGTCACTGGATAAATATCAGGGACGGAGTGATCGAGAACTACCAGTGCGTGGTTCCCACGACATGGAACGCTTCGCCTATGGATGATAATGATCAGGCCGGCCCGATCGAGCAGGCGCTCATCGGATGCCCGGTTAAGGATATCAATAACCCGATCGAGCCGGGCAGGATCGTGAGATCGTTCGATCCCTGCCTTGCCTGCGCGATTCACACTGTAAACCCGAAAGGTGACGAGATTTCACGATTCAGGATTGTATAGATACCAGTTTTTGTTGTTTGCATAAATATGGGGGAAGAAATTATCTTCTTCCCCCACTTTTTTTGTCTCTGTGCCGCGGAGTCTGTTGAAAAATACCCATTCTGTCATTCTGAGGAAGTGCAGCGACCGAAGAATCTCAATCATACGCTCCAAAAGCGAGATCCTTCGCTACGCTCAGCATGACAAATTCTCGAAGATACATTTTTTCAACAGTCTCGTCGGAAACGCGGGATGCCGTGATCGCGGAATTTCACGTCCGTCGCCGGGGATTTGCTGGGCCGGCGGGGTTCGGGTCAGCAGTTTTCGTCTGTGAAAGCCTCTATTTCCTTCAGTGTTAACTCGATTATTTCGTTTATTTTTGCCGAAACCGGTTCGGAGAGGGTTGTCCCGGTATCGAGGTTTGCGGGTTCGATGGCGATTATGACGACATTTTCCGGTTTGTCGCCGGTCATTTCGGCGATTTGCAGCGAGCTGAGGAACGAAACATCGTGAAGCGAGAAAGGGATTTCCGGCTGCTCGTCGATGTCTTCCGGGGTGAATTTGAAGATGGAGCCGGGTTCGCAGCCTCCGTTTACGGTGTCGATCGCGATCAGCAGGTCGGCGTTGCCGGTTCCGTACAGCGCTGTGGGGCCGAGCGTTCCGCCGTCTATGAGCTCCACGTGCTCGGGAAGCTCCATTTTTTCCATCTCACGCACAACATGGACACCGAAACCGTCGTCCGACATCAATTCGTTGCCTATTCCAAGGATAATTATTCTCATTACTGTGCTCTTTCTTATAAGGCTGTTGAAAAATCTTCATGATGTCTTTCCGGGAAGGCGCAACAACCGAAGAATCCCGATATCAGCGCTCAGAAGCGGGATACTTCACTGCGTTCGCGACGACGGATTCACGGCAGTCAACTTTCCGGCAGCCTCTTGTGTTTTTATCTGTTAAGAATATTGTAACTCCATCAGAAAGTACAGAGTGGAACGTGGTAATTTATTTACGGACTTCACGCACAAAGAACGACGCTTTGTACGTGGCACACAAAGGAATATTTTTACATTAAGGATTGGATTCCTGCCTTCCAGGCTGTTGAAAAAAACCCGCTCTGTCATTCTGAGGAAGCATAGCGACCGAAGAATCTCAATAATAAGCTCCAAAAGCGAGATCCTTCGCGTTGCTCAGGATGACAAACTCTCAACGACACATTTTTTCAACAGCCTCCTTTGCAGGAATGATAACAGGGAAGAAGTCTCACTTTGGTGGGCAACGTTCCATGTGATTCGCGCTCGAAAAGTTTTGCGGGGATTTTCAAGGGACGATTTTTCAAAAGCGCCCCTGAACCGCCGGAGGCCTATCCGGACCGAGGCTTTCCAGGGCGGAAAAGCAGGCGTCATAAAAATTAACTTGAACAGGTGGCGCGGTAAGATATAAACTCAGTTACAACAAAATTGAAGGGAATCCCGGATATGCACCTTATTAGAAGTTTTTTACTGATTCTGGCAATGGTTTTCACTGTAATGGTTGCGGCTGAAGCGGCGGACGTGGTTATCCGTGTCGATGCGGGCGCGGAAGGGCCGGTGCTGCACGGCGCGAAGGTGCTTGCAGCCGATCTGGAATCGAAAAAACTGTCCACCGAGATCAGTTCTACAAAATCGGCAGCCGGGAAGTTCACCATTTACCTCGGGACAAAAGACAGCGACTGGGCGCCGGAGGCTGAAGCGGCTGCCGGGCAGATTCCGTGCGCCAGGGAAAAAGCAGAATCCTACGCGGTGTCGGTTTACCGGGATGCAGCCGTGCCGGTGGCGATAGCGGTCGGATCGGACGGCGTGGGCGCGATGTATGGCGCTTACGAGTTCGCGGAGCAGGTGCGGAGGGTGCCGCTGGGCGCGGATGTTTTCAGCTATATGACGAGCACGGCACGTGATCCTTTTCTGGAACTGCGGGCGGTCAACCCGTTTTTGCACCTCCAGGCGTTCGAGGATCAGGAATCGTGGTACTACGACGAGGAATTCTGGACGACATATCTCGATCTGCTGTCGTGGAGCAGGTACAACCTGCTCGATTTTCACGCGATGTATAACATTGAATCGACATGGTTTCCGAACTGTTTTCTATATCTCCTGAAGTCGGATAAATATCCGCAGGTCGGGGTGTCGGCGGAACAGGCCGATAAGAACCTCAGGATGTTCAACAGGATAATAGCAATGGCGAAGGAGCGGGGGATACACGTATCGCTGATGAGTTATCACGCGAGCTGGCACCTGAGCCGGAACGAGAAGAACCCGTTGCCGGAGCCGAGCGAGGAGCAGCTTACCGAGTACACGAGGGAAATGGTTGCAAAGCTTATCACGAAATGCCCCGATCTGTGGATGGTGGGGTTCAGGATAGGCGAATCCGGCATGGAAGACGAGAGTTTTTATCTCAAAAGCTATATTGCGGGCATAGATGACGCCGGGCGTGACATCAATCTGTTCACGCGGACCTGGGGTGCCGAATACGAGAATATAAAGATGCTCGGCGAGAAGTTCCCCGGCAAATTTTATATCGAAATCAAGTACAACGGTGAGCAGCTCGGACTGCCGTATCCCGCGATAACGGATACGTTCAACACGAACGCGGGCTATTCATGGGAGAAATATTTCAGTCAGCCGCGCTATTACAAGGTCATCTGGCAGATCAGGCCGAACGGAACCCACAGGTTGATCAGGTGGGGCGATCCCGGGTTCGCGAGCCGGGCGTCGCGCGTGTCGGCGTTCCAGGGCGCGGTCGGGTTCACGATGGAGACGATGACGTCCTATTATCCAATGACGGATTATGTGTTCAAGCCGGGCGGAAAGATCACCTACAGGTGGGATCACGATAAAAACTGGTTCTGGTATGTGGTCTGGGGGCGGTCGGGCTACGATCCCGACATCCCGGAAGAGACGTTTATCGAGATGTTCAGGCAGCGCTACGGGCAGCAGGCCGGGCCGGTGATATACCGCGCCATGCTTGACGCGAGCAAGCTTATCCCGTGGATATATAGCTGGCGGTGCATCGGGTACGACCACCGGCAGATGGCGCCGGCGTACGAGTTCGGCGGCACACTGCTCGATTTCATCGCGAGACCGCCGAAATACGGACACGGTTCGTTTGTTAACAAGAAAACCTACATGGACACGCTCGACCCCAACGCGCTTTCGACGATATACGAATTCGTGGACAGTTCGCTGTCGACAAAGAAAAAGTATTACCACGGCGCGGAGATGGGCCCGCTTGAGGTTGCCGATCTGCTCGATGAGTACGCGGACAAAACGGTCGCGGACCTGAAGGAGGCAAAGGGCATCAAGAAGAAAGAGGAGATGGAATTCCTCGGAATGGAAGCCGAGTTCATGGTTGCCGTGCATATGGCGCGCTATTATGCGGAGAAGATACGCGCGGCGACGTCGTTCGAGTTTTTCGGGCAGACCGGGTCGTGGTATGACCTCATGGACGCCCAGGAGAAAATGAATCTCGCGGCGGGTCACTGGAAAAAGCTTGCACAGCACGGCAAAAAGTATTTCAGGCCGATAATCGACACGCTGCGGATGCACACGATGGAATTCACATGGGAAGAGGAAGGGAAAAAGCTGGACCAGGATTTCGAGATAATCGCCGTGGCGAAAGAGGAGTACCTCGCGAAAGTGAAATCCGCGAAAGAGCCGGAGATACTGCATCATAACGCGGCGCGGGTCGATGCGGGCAAGAAGCTCGAACTGCGCTGCAACGTTCTTGCGCTGAAAGGCAACGAGAAACTGGTGCTTAATTTTGTTCATGAGGCAGGCGGAAAGCCGATGACAAAGAATTTCAGCCGGATACCGCGCACTTCGACCGGCTGGAGCATGACTGTTCCGGCGGACTGGCTGAAGACCGGCGAAGCGAAGTATTTCATCGAGTTGAAGCGCGGCGGCAAAACCGTTGCGAGGTATCCCGAAAGCGGGGCGGTCGGGATGCTGATCAGGGGCGAGAACAACCCGCCGGATATTTTTGTCGAGGCGATGCGGGTAAAGGATGGCAAGTACCTGATTTATGCGAACATCCAGGACGAAAGCGGCGTGGACAGGGTGAAGCTTTTTTATAAACCGCTGCCTACGAACTCGGACTGGAACTCGAAGATGATGGAGTACATCGGCGGGACAAGCTATATGGCCGAACTGCCGAAGGTTCCCGAGGGCTGGATATATTACATGCAGGCAGCCGATGTTTACGGCAACTCGTCGATGGCGCCTGATTTCAGGCAGCAGGCATCATATATCGCGATCCCGGCCTACGATCCGGCGGAAGAAAAACCGGTATCAGAGTAAGGGCGAAGAAACACCTGAGATAAATATAGCGGCCCCGCCGCCGGGGCCGCTTTTTATTGCTTATTGTCACATATCTCAGAGGGTTTTCAGCCAGGGTCGGGATAAACAGAGGGCATAAAAAAATGGCTAGGGCGAGATTTGAACTCGCGACGCCACGGGTATGAGCCGTGTGCTCTGACCAACTGAGCTACCTAGCCGTTCGGTTTCCGGTTTTTCAAAAAGTTTGCATCAAAGAGTTAAAAAAAGGATGGCACCGGATTACCCATCCGCATGAAATTATAGGTACGGGGTGGGTTTTGTCAACTGTGACCGGACAAAACGAAGTTGCCGTCGCGGATGGTGAGGGCGCGGTGTGCGATCGCGCCGACTTCCGGGTCGTGGGTGACGATGATGAGGGTCTGGTTGTGACGGCTGTTGAGGTCGCTGAGCAGTTGCATGATGCCGGCGGCGGTCTGCGAGTCGAGGTTGCCGGTGGGTTCGTCCGCGAGAATGACGTCGGGGTTGTTCGCGAGAGCGCGTGCTATGCCGACGCGCTGTTGTTCGCCGGCGCTGAGCTGGGCGGGGCGATGATGGGCGCGGCGGGCGAGTCCCACGGCGTCGAGAAGCTCTTTCGCGCGTGCGCGGCGCGCGGCCCGGTCCATCCCGGCGAGTTCCATGGGCAGTTCCACGTTTTCCGCGGCTGTGAGGATCGGGATCATGTTCACGCGCTGGAACACGAACCCTATTTTTTGAAGCCGGAGCCGGTCGAGTTCGGAGTCCGACAGCGAGGAGACGGCCCTGCCGCTTACGAACACGTCGCCGCCGGTCGGCCTGTCGATGCAGCCTATGAGGTTGAGCAGGGTGGTTTTGCCGGACCCGGACGGGCCCATGATGGATATGAAGTCGCCTTCTTCCGCGGCGAAATCCACGCCGTCGAGCGCGCGGACTTCGAGCTCGCCGACGTGATAGATTTTGTAAAGCGATTTTGTTTCTAAAACCGTTGCCACAGGGTTCTCCCGGTAAAGATTATAATCCGCATCACGCGGCGGGCGCAATGATTCAGGCGTGGAACGCGCCGCCGGGGGGATGGCCGTTATCGGGCGTGTTGAAGTTCAGCGGCGAGTCGGGGCGGTCTTTCTCCCTGTTGGTGAGGAACATTCCGATTTTTTTGCGGACCAGTTTTTGGGGCTTGCCGGTGAGTGTCGCGAACGTGATTGCGGAGTCGCCGTATTTGTCCTTTACGCTGTCCATGGCGTCGAGTGCGCGGCGGTGGCGTGATTCCCCGTCGAGGGTGAGCTGGAGCGGTGATTCGCGCTGGAGGTTGGAAGCGGTTACGCCGAGCAGCCTGACGCTGACGCCGGGGGGCGCGTGGTCGCGGAACAGGCCGAGCGCGATGTCGCGCAGCGTGTGGCCGGATGACGTGGGGCGGGGGATGGTGGTCGAGCGGGAGAAGCTCAGAAAATCGCTGTTGCGCACGGTGATGGAGATGGTGCGGCCGGCGTAACCGTCGCGGCGCATGCGGCGCGCGACTCGGTCCGACAGCCAGAATAAAAACCATTCGATGAGTTCCGGGTCGTCGGTGTCGTGGGGCAGGGTATAGCTGTGTCCCATGGACTTGGCGGTCGAGAACGCGCCGGGGTCCACCGGGGTGTCGTCTATGCCGTTTGCCCACTGGTTGAGGAGTTCTCCGTAGATGCCGAATTTTCGTTTCAATATTGCCGCGTTGTAGTTGGCTAGGTCGCCGATCGTGCGGATTCCGAGTGCCCCGAGCCTGGGTTTCATTCGCCGCCCGACCCCGGGAAGCCCGTCCACGGGCAGGTTCCACAGTATATGCGGCAGATCCTCGGGCCATATACGGGTCAGTCCGTCGGGTTTCTGCCATCCGGAGGCCATTTTTGCTATCAGCTTGTTCGGGCCGATGCCGACGGAGCATTTTATATGAAGCGTCTCGTACAGCCGTTGCTTGAGCCTGAGCGCCGTTTCTTCAGGGCCGCCCGACATGCGGCCTGAATAAGTCAGATCCAGAAACGATTCGTCGATCGAGAACGCCTCGACGATATCCGTGAACTCGCGGAATATGTCATTGAGCCTGTAGCAATAATCAAGATATTTCGAGGTGTTACCCTCGACGATCACGGCGTGCGGGCAGAGCCTGAGCGCCTCGTAGTAGGACATGCCGGATCGTATCCCGTAAGGCCGCGCCTCGTATGAAGCCGCCGCGACAATGGTGCGCTTTTTGGGGTTGCCGCCTACAAGTACCGGTTTCCCGCGCAGCGCGGGATTGCAGATTTGTTCCACCTGCGCAAAAAATGCGTTCATGTCGACCAGCATGATCACCCTGTGCGAACCGCCCGCCGCAAGGCTGCCGCCGCGCGGCGGTATTCCATGCATGCAGGGCGTGCGCCGCCCGAACGATTTCCATGTTCCCGTGCTCATTTTTTCCCCGGCCCTGATTTATCTGTGAGAAATCAGGGGAATCGTGATAATACCTGTCCCGGCATCATGGGTCGCCCGCCATGTAGCGGTCCAGTATCCAGCGCATATTCCTGGTGTGAAAGGAAAGTTCGTAAAAAGTGTCGGTGTCGGAAACCACCGCGAAATGGTAGATCCGGTATTCCCCGTCGTGCTCGGCCCAGCGGCCGTTAACCGAACTGATCCGGTGCAGCCGCCTGTTCCATGCGAACTTCAGCGGCTCGAATTTTGCGCCGCTGAACCGCGCGAGCACGGATATTCGCTCGCCTACCTGTGTTACCATCTGCCGATCACTCCTTCTCCCGGTACGGCGTAATGCTCGATGGCCGGGCGGATTTTTCATCGTAGTAGTTTAGAGTCTATCCCAAAACCCCATCCTGGCTTCGACCGGCTGCAAAAGACGATGCCTGTGTTGTGCTGCATCGCCTGTTTCGCCCGCCTTGCCCTCATCTTATTCGCTCGGTCTCGGGGCGAAAGGTCTCGGGCCGAAAGGTCTCGGGGCGACGGAGCGGGTTCCGGGATAGACTTTCAGCCGCCCTGTGTGACAATTATACTGTACATAAATACAGATGTCAATTTCACGGCACTCCGGCCCGCCGCCGGGCTGTGGTATACTTTTTTTATCGGTTATGCGTTTTGTGGAGGAGCCGGATGCAGAACTGGATGTTCATATTTCTGTTACTTGCGGGCGTGGGGCTTTTCAACGCCGTTTTGTGGGTTATTGTCATAAAAGTTATCCGTGGCAGGTATGGTGAGCGGCCTGCCGGTTTGCGGGGTGTAGAGAAGCCGATGGTTTCGGCTTCGAGCGGGTCGGGAGGTTATTATCTTGAGACGCGGATCGAGGGTGGCGGCAGGTTTTATGGATGGGGGTTGCTCGCGCGTGGCAATGGCACACTCTATCTTGGCGGAGCGGGCCTGTATTTCCTGCGTGCTTTTACACGCGATCCGATTTTTATTCCTTTCGGGGCGGTCCGGGCGGTAAGTGTGGGGCCGTCGGGTAGCGCGCGGACGGGCAGGCTGCCGATGATACATGTATACTGGGAATGGGAAGACAGGAGATTGGTGTCTCTTTTTGCGGTTTCCGGCAGGCCTGAGCTGAACAGGCAATGGGCGGAACGGGTTGAAAGCGCCGCCGGGGTTAAATAGAATCTTGTAAGTGAGTAAGAACGGAAAGGGTTTTGATAGATGAGACTTCATATAGAATGCCTGCCGTGTTATGTCAGGCAGGCGATCCAGGTTTCGAAAATGACGACGGATGACGAGCGACTCCAGTGGGAAACCGTGCATGCAGTGGCTGATTATCTGACACGGATTGATTCTTCCAATGATTCGATGATGGTTGCGGAAACGGTACACCAGATGATAAAAGACACGCTCGGCAACCCGGACCCGTATTTCGATGTAAAGGAAGAATACACGGAAATCGCGGAGAGAATGGAGTCGCTGATCGGGGAGCTTGCGTCGCAGGGCGATGATCCGCTGCTGACAGCGATAAAGATAGCGATTGCGGGGAATATCATAGATTTCGGCGCGGGCAGCGGGTTCGATGTCGAAAAAGCCATCCGGGGCTCACTGGATTTCGCGCTTGCGGTGAATCATTACGAGGCGTTCCGCGAGACGCTGGATAAAGCCGGAACCATTCTGTATCTCTGCGACAACACGGGCGAGATATATTTCGACAAACCGCTTCTGAAACTGCTTGCGGGCAGGGATGTCACGATCTGTGTGCGCGGCGGCCCGATACTCAATGATGCGACGCGCGAGTACGCGGAACGCGCCGGGCTGCACGAGTTCGGAACGCTGATCGACACGGGCATCCTGTCGCCGGGGTTCCCGATCGACCGGGTTCAGGCAGGCGCGAGGGATCTTTTCTACGGGTCGGACATGGTTATTTCAAAAGGGCAGGCGAATTTCGAGACGCTGAACAATGTTGTGAGGCCCGGTTTCTTTCTGCTCATGAAAGTGAAATGCGACCTCGTCGCGAGAATCCTCGGCACCCGGTACGGCGATATCGTTCTCATGGAGAGCGGCAGGATACCGATGAACGACGATTAGGCTGAATTGCTTTCAGTCCGTCCGGGTAATTATTTATTTCCGCTGGTGCATAACGGGACTCTTTCGGGAATATAATTTCCGAACAGATTTACTGCTGTTACAGTGCAATAGCCTGCTTTAAAAAATAAGGCCTTTGATATATAGTTGATTCTGGTCCGGATCGATGGCGGCGGTTGCTCGATGCGGGCCTCGAAGTCTGAAATATTTTTGCATATCAGCAACTATGGAGGCGACTCGAATGTTCTGGGACAAAGAAAAAGAGACGATTACGAGAGAAGATTTAAAAAAGCTTCAAAGTGAGCGGCTCAGGGAAATTCTCAAGAGGGCCGGGGAGTCGCCTTTTTATAAGAAGAAATTCAGCGATGAGGGAATCGATATATCTTCGATTAAAAGCGTCGATGATATAACAAAGCTCCCGTTCACGCAGAAGCAGGACCTGCGCGACTGGTTTCCATACGGTTTTCTGACGGTGGACAGGAGAGAACTGGTGCGGCTGCACGCTTCGTCGGGCACGACCGGTAAATCGACGGCGGTTTTTTATACCCGCAGGGACATAGACACGTGGGCCGAAATGGTCGCCCGCTGCATGGTTATGGTTGGAATGACGGACAGCGATGTGTTTCAGAACATGACGGGCTACGGGATGTTCACCGGTGGGCTCGGGATGCATTTCGGCGCGGAGAAGGTCGGCGCGATAGCGATCCCGATGGGCGCGGGGAACACGAAGTGGCAGATAGCGAATATGAAAGCTTACGGGACCACGGTAATACATGCGACACCGAGTTACGCGCTGCATCTGTGTGAGGTTTTCGAGGAAGAGGGCATTGATCCGGTTAACGATCTTGCACTGAGAATCGGGTTGATAGGGGCGGAACCGCACTCGGATGCTACACGGAAAAAAATCGAGGACATGATGGGCATCAGGGCGTTCAATTCTTATGGACTGTCGGAGATGAACGGCCCGGGTGTTGCGTTCGAGTGTGAGGAGCAGAGCGGGATGCATCTCTGGGAAGATAATTATGTGCTGGAGATAATCGATCCTGTGACGGGAGAGCCGCTGCCGGACGGCGAGCGGGGCGAACTGGTGTTGACAACGCTCAACCGCGATGGGATGCCGCTGATCAGGTACAGAACGCGGGATCTGACAAGCGTTATACCCGGCGAGTGCCCCTGCGGGCGGACCCACAGGCGTATAAACAGGATCACGGGAAGAAGTGACGATATGCTGATAATCAAGGGCGTAAACGTTTTCCCGTCGCAGATCGAGGATGTCCTGATGTCGATGCCTGAAGTCGGGAACAACTACCAGATCGAGCTCACCCGTGTCGAGGGTGCGGACCACATAATTGTAAATGTTGAAGTGGACGATTCATTTTTCAGGGGAGACATAACAGGTCTCAACGCTTTGAGGCGGAAGATTCAGGGCGATATAAGGTCGGAGACGCTTGTGACGCCCGAGGTGAAGCTTGTCGAACCCAACACTTTGCCCAGGAGCATCGGGAAAGCTGTTCGTGTCGTGGATAAAAGAGAAATCTGATAACGAAAATCATACTGGAGGCGGAATAAATGGCGGTACAGGTAAGCGTATTTGTGCAGAATGAACCGGGGCGCCTGGCAGGTATTACAAGCGCTATCTCGAAAGCCGGCGTGAATATTCGAGCTACAACAATAGCATCTTCAGAAGGGTTCGGAGTTGCGAAGTTCCTTGTCGATAAGCCGGACGTGGCGCTTGATGCTCTCAAAACAGCCGGATTCTCGGTAAAGCTCCGCAGCGTTGTGGCGGTGAAGATGGACGACAGCGTGGGCGGCCTGGACAGGGTGCTTCCGCTTCTCGGAGAGAAAAAAATCAACATCGAAGACGCATACGGATTTATTCTCGATCGTGGAAAAGAAGCTGTTTTTGTGTTCGAGGTGGACAACCCGGACGAACTCGGGGAATACCTGACCGAAAAAGGCTGCAAAATAATGAAACCGGAAGATTTATACGGGCTATAGCCCGGATTTCTCTGTGAGAAATCCGGAAAACCGCGATAAGGCCAATCCTACTGCGTCACAGCGGCGATTCGGGATCGGTCACATACGCAATAGTATGTTCCCTCACCACTCACTTGCTGTTCCTTGTATTATCAGCCTTATCACGATTTTTAACCTGCGCTGGTGAGAAATGCAGGATAGACCTGTTGATAATTCGAACCATGAAAAAACCAGCCGCCAGGGCTGGTTTTTTATTGCATTTTTCAAATCCGTGAAAGCTACTCTGTGCCGTCTTCCGGGTTCCCGGATTCCGGGGCTGCTTCAGGAAGCGCGGTGTCTTCGTCTGCATCGACGGTTTTCTTACCGAAGCGCTGGAGATATTTATCGATGACGATATTTGCATACTTGTTCACCATGTCGAATTTTTCACCGATCAACGGTTCGAGAATTTCCATCGATTTGTTCATTTCAACTTCAAGGTTTTCGTTCCCGCCCATGGTTTTTTCCCAGTGTTCCATGAAAACATCATTGGGCACGGATTTGATGTACTGTGTGAGCACAAGGAAGATCACGACAAGCTCATCCGCTATTCCGCCGATAGGAACAATATCTGGAAGCGCGTCTATCGGGAGCGCTATGTAAACAATTACTCCGCCTGTGAGAACCTTGAGATAAAGCGGGACACGCGGGTCCCGGAACAGGCTCACCATCAGTTTTAAAAGTTTATGAACAAATACCATGCTGCTTGCTACCGATGGAAATAATGTTTGAAGTTTCTTTGTTTTTTCTTCCATTTGATGCTAACCCTCCCAGGCCTCATAATAGTGGCTGTTTATCCTGGCTTCATACCTTCCGCTTCTCAAAGCCACGACCAACTGTTCTTCATTATGTATTTTATCCTCGAACACCGTAACACAACAACCTATATCTTTAACTAAATGGGCATCGCTGCCCCCGATCCCGAAAGAACCCGTTTTTTCGCAATAGCTTGCTGCTTTCTGATTCTGTTCCGGCGACGAAGAGCCGCTGCAGCTTTCAATTATTTTGAACAAGTCGGGGAAATCAGTTTCTTCAACCGGTTTGTTGAGAACACCGCAATACCAGCCGAACGGTGTCCTCCACGGATGCGCGGGAACAACCAGGCCTCCTTCGGAGTCCACGATTTTAATGATTTCGCCGGCTGGGAGCACTCCGGGGAAGTCCTTTTTGCACCCATAAACCAGCAGATGCCCTTCACGGCTTGTAACCTCTATTCCCGATAAAACGGTCAGTTCCTTATAACCCGCCGCAATATCCTTGACAACTTCCGCGCCTTCGATCGTATCGTGTTCCGTAACGCATATTCCATCCAGCCCGCGTGCTATTGCGGATTCAATGCACTCTACCGGGTCTATAGAACTGCATTGTGAGGAAATTATCGTGTGTATGTGCAGGTCGAATATCATTGTCTTCTCTTCTAAAGCGTGGAATTCATTTTTGTTTATAAAAGTTGCGGTGTCAAGCCGGACTGTATATCAAAAAATAATTAGATGATTTTGATTAAAGTTTTTTTGTAATATGACGATAATTCTAAAGACACGGAGGTCGGGGAAAATGAATTCACTTTCGGACCACGGAGGGGAAGGAGTGGAAGTTTTTACAAGGAGGTAGTCGGAAATGAATGCAGTATCAATGTCGTCTTCGAGTTTTGTTTCCCAGATTATCTCTCAATCGCAGCAAAAGCAGGGTGTGGTTCTGCTTCAGCTTTTCGATGTTGTGAAACAAGCCGAAGTGGCGCAGGGAAAACCTCTTGCGAACATAATGAATGTACCGAATTTTGACAAGTACGCATAATTTTCTGGAGAACACTAAAGTTAAAAAAGTTTTTACCGATAAATATAATGATTGACATGGTTGCTGTTAGCCACAGCAACTCCTCCTAAAATGAGCCACCATAAGCAGGTGGCTTTTTTTGTTGCAGGCGTTTTTCCCGGTAAACAATGCTTTTAATGCCGGAACAATGGAATCCGAGTGAAATAATAAAGAAAGCAGGCGGAATATTGATCTCGATACGTGTGTTTTCAGAGTGTCGAAGAATCCGGATATATACCGATTATCATAAATATAGTGATTCTCAAAAATAAACTTGAATACATGCACAAAGGAAATAGCTTTGTGCATGGCACACTATTTTTGTATTTGTGATTTCTGATCGAGTTGTGAATCTGTTTTTATTCTGACAATCAATATATTCGGGATATTGAGTTAACCAAGAGAGTTGCCGGCGGGCTGTCAGCACGCAAAAAAAGTTTCATGATTATTAAACGAGTTTTTAGAAATAAAATGCCGGTTTTATTTCGGCGGGTAAGCAAGTCCCTTGCTTTTCATGTCTTCTTCAAGAAAAGCCAGCCCTTCCAGAGCATACTTGTTTTTCGGATTGAGTTCCAGGGCAAACTGGTATTCTTTGTATGCTTCTTCGAATCTCTCCAGTTTGTGAAGACACATTGCAATATTATTTCTCAACAGAGTGTTGTTGGAATTTTCCGGTAGAAGCGAAGAGAAGATAGAGAGAGCTTCATCGTATCTTCCCATGTTATACAGGAGATGGCCCTTGTTGTTGGTTGCCAGCATGTCGCCGGGTCGAAGCTCGATTGCTTTATCATAATGCTTGAGAGCATCTTCGTATCTTTTGAGTTGTTCGAAATGGTATGCAAGATCCGTGTGGGCTTTTGCACTGTTAGGGTTCTTCTTAACATTTTGTTGAAGCACGTCAAGAGTGCTTTTCTGACATCCGGAAGAAAAAATAAAAACGGAAATGACCAAAAAAGTCATAAAACCAGAAAATATTTTTTTCATATATTAGCTCCAACAGTCATATTCAACGTTAATTTTAGATAAAACAATCTTAAAAGTAAAGAAAAAACTCTATTAGAGAAGAATTTATTAAACAATTAACAGGTTAGACCACAATACATTTACTTGTGACCGGGAACGAAAAAGGAGATGTGAACAGGATTTAATTGAGAAATGCGATGAAGGACATTATTTGTTCGATTTTGTAATATAGATCAACATTTTGGTGGTTTTACAAGTGTGACAGGCACATATCCGGGTTCTCCCGAGTAATTGCTTAAGCTTGACCAGAGGTATTCTTCCGGGTTTTCAGCAAGACCGTTTTTTACGGGACTGGTGTGCATTTTGTCCAGTCGTTTATGGAAATCGACAGGGCCTATGATCGGGATGTCGAAAAATCTTCTTCTCCATAACTTTTTTGAAAAACCCACTGTTTTCTTTATTTTATCTCCGGTGAAAGTTTTGTAATTCTTCACAAAATCAGGATAATCCCAATCAACTGTTCGAACCATAAGGTGGATATGATCGGGCATTATTACAAATCCGCCTATCTGAACATGGTTTTGCTCTATGTGAAATTTCAGCGCATCGCAGGCATATTTATTAACATCGTACCGGATAAAAACTTTTCTTTTATAACAGGTGACAAGAGTAATAAACACGAACTCATCGGGTGCCACGTCTGAGTAGATGATCGAATCCATATGAAAATTCTACATTTCTTGTAATTTACGATCAATGATTATGTTAAACTATACTTCAACGTACCGATTAAGTTGTAGAATATATTAAAGACAACGAGGAAGATAAATTAAATGCCTGATCAAGTAAGCAAACTCATAGAGAAATTAAGATCGAGCGACAGGGATGTCGTCAAGGCGAGCGTGATCGAAGAGCTGGGCAAACTTGGAGATCACAGGTCGATAAGGCCTTTGATTGATGCGCTTGACGACAGCGACACGCTTGTCAGATGGAATGCGATAAAGGCGATATCGAATTTTGGGTCGGATGCGCTTGCCCAGTTGCTCCGGGAGCTTGATTCAGGAGATAAATTCAAGAGAAGGAATATTGTGCAGGCGCTCGGAGAGGTCGGTGGAGAGGATGCGGTCGACAGACTGATCAAAATGCTGATGTTTGATGAGACGGATTCGACGGTTCTTGTCGAGATAATCAGGGCTTTGCACAAGCTGAGACCGCAGAGAGCAGTTGAGCCTCTGATTACTGTTCTGAAGATGGATGACTGGGAAATGAAGTGGAGAGCCATAAACACCCTGGGTTATATTGGTGATCCGCGCGCTGCGGAGCCGTTGCTCGAAGCCCTTAACGATAATGATCCCGATATCAAATGGGCGGCTTCAATTGCAATTGAGAATATTAAAAAGAGAGCCGAAAGAAGTTCTATAGATCCCGCCGGAGCTGAAATGAGCGGGGCACAGTTCCTGCCGGCTTCCAGACCACCGAAAAGTTCTGTCGCTCCTGTCGAACTGTCCATGACAACCACGCAGAAACCGGATTTGATCATTATTCACATAGATGGAGACATTAATTCCACCAACGCGAAAACCTTTCATGGTTTTGTAGAAGGCGTAATCTCAGCTTCTTCGGCTCAGGTCGAGCTTGATCTTAAAAATTGTGATTTCATTGATTCTTTTGGCTTGAGCCAGTTTAACATGATCAGGAAAAAACTCAGGGCGAGAAACAGGCAGCTGAGACTCACCGGGCTGAACCCGAATATTATCAGTCTGTTTGAGGCCACTAAACTGGACAACCTGTTTGAGATCAGGGGAAAAGGTTGATTCGTTTAACCTGGATTTATCATAAAAATCCGGGAAAAGCGCGATAAAGCCAATCCTGCTGCGTTACAGCGGCGATTCAGGCTCAGTTCTTTTCTTCTGCTTCGGACTTGCTCTTTTCTTCTTTTTCTTTCATTTCACGAAGAGTTTCATTGATTTTCTGTGCTTTGTCGAAAGCGTCCAGGGCTGAATCCGTGTCTTTTGTCACTTTGAAAGCATGGCCGAGCGCCATATATAGATCATAGGTTTGTTCGCTGATTTCGGGGGCGATTTCTATCCCTGATTTCAATGTCTGTATGGATTTTTCGTGTTGGCCTTTCTGGAGATAAAGCTCTCCGAGAAATGAATGAGCATCCAGCTTCAGTTTCCAGCCGTCGCGTTCTTCGGTGCCTTCAGGAAAAACGATTTCAATTATTTTCTCTAATTCTTCAATAGCTTCATCAATTTGTTCTTTCTGAAAAAGCAGGTCTGCTTTTTCAAAATGGGCTATTGAAGCCTGAAAAGCGAGATCGTATTTTTTTTCAGCTTCCTGAGAAAGCCTTTTATCTGCCGGGTTTTCCTGCGCAAATGCCGCACAGGCACTCAGTGCCAGCATCAGCAGGCAGAAAAGCCCTGTTTTCCTCAAGTAATTCATCTCCAGGTTCTCCTCTCGGACCTTTGTTTTTTGTAATAGCTCTCCGCTCTTTTCTTTCTCCATTCGTGTTGCAATGTAACTGTCTGATTCACAGTGGTTTTATCGAAAGGCGTGAGATGTTTTGCAAGGTAATCCACCCGGTCCGTTTTTTCCGAGAATGGTACATACATTTTATCATATTTTTCCAGCAGCGCCATCCTGTTTCTCTCATTCGAGTCTCTGACAGCCCAGACCGCGGGGATAATAATAATGAACACAACAGCGGCTGCGTATTGCATCCATTTCATGCTTAAGGGCGATCTTCTCGATCGTTTTTGCTTGATTTCAGCTTCACGCACAAGCCGGGCCCTGAGGGTTTCCGAAAACACGCTGTTGAGTTCGGGCCCCCCGCCGAAAGCGCCTCTGATCAGTTCCGCCGATTCAAGCGCATCTTCAAGTTCAGGGGTTGTTTTTTCCGGAGCAGGTCTTCCCTCCAGGTATTCTCCCAGGCTCGAAGCGGATTGTTTTTCTTTTTCTTCGTCCATGCTAATGCCGTTTTTTAAATTTCTCCGTACTTGTTCATGTATTGTTTTTTAAAAGACTTACATGCCCTGAAAAACACAACGTCAAATGTTTCTATACTTATATCGAGTTGGGCCGCGCTTTCTTCTCTCGATTTTTTTTCAAGAAGCCTCAGTTGTATCGCTTCGCGGTATCGCTCGTTCATCTCCGAGAGCGTATCGATGATTCGTTCTCGCAGTATCGACTGATAATCTTCGAGAACGACCTGGGATTCAGGTTGAAAGGAGTCATCGTGAAAAAAGTCGAAAACCACTTCATCCACAGTGGAATGACGGGATGAGGAGGAGATGAATTCTCTTGTTTTGTTTATGGCGATCATTCGCAGCCAGAAGAAAATGCTTCTATCCCTGAATTCGAAGGAGTCGAGCTTTTTGAGCGCCAGCAGGAAAGTTTCCTGCAGAATTTCTTCAGCGGCGCCGGCGTCTCTCACTTTTGGGTATATCACGGTTCTGTACAGGGCATTTTTGAAAGCATCGTACAGCAGCCCGAAAGCTTCGCCGTCACCCCGGGTGATGCGTTCAAGGAGTTGTTGTTCCTGTTCAAGAGAAAGCTCAGGCGACATTGCGGTTTTTCCGCCCTCCCGGCAAATCCAGGTTAATTATACATGCAAAGCGGTTGCCGCGCGAGTGGAAAGGACAAAAGGGGCGAAATGATGATGAAAATGAAAAAAGGCCCTGCTGTGAGGGCCTTTTTGATTTCCAACCAATCATGATTACCTGGAATTTCCACCGGTTCAGCCGGTAAGCGGCGGGGTAAGAGGGGAGTGCTTTGTGGCGCTCCCCTCGATGTTCACACCGAGAAGGTCACGGCTGAGTTTTCAGTCATTACCTCCTGTACCGGATCAAACCGGGTCAAAATTCAAATTAGAACAGATCGTACTTAACTGCGAAGTAGTGATACTTGTCTGTGTCCTGTCCCCATGCTGAGGGATATTTTTCCTGGACGTTCTGCCAGAAAATATTCAGGTTCTTTGCAATCTTGAAGCGAATCTGCTCCTGGTAATTCTTGATTTTCCCCTGTCCTACGCCACCGAACGAAGGATCGAGCCAGCTGTACTGTCCTACGAGCTGAATCATATCCAGCGGTGCCGGGACCTTGAGGATGTCATATCTGACCTGTACGAGACCGAAGTCTCCGTCGTTTTCCATGCCTTCGCCATCATCATAGTCGTAATCCACATACTCTGCCTCGAAGAAGAGGTTTTTGTACGGGGTGACTGTGGTGTCGATGGCCCACATTGTGGATTCTGTGTCGGCAAGGTTGCCGGCAACATCGTCGAGATCTGCACTGCCGTCGAGGTATGAAACACCCAGGTTCCAGATCGGAAGGATGTCATATCCTGCGCGAAGTGTGATGGTGTTCTTTTCATCGGGTTCGCGTTCCATGTTTGTTCCATTGATGTTTACGCCACCGGGAAGTCCGGCCTCACCGGAATTGTCCCAGTAACCGATGTCGAGTTTGAAGCGCTGATCATCGAATGTGTAAAGTACGCCCCAGTCGGCATCCCAGATTTTTCCCATTGCTCCGGGAATATCAAGACAGGGATGATACAGGTTGTTCCACTCATAAATTCCGAACGGAACGAACTGCAGACCGAGTGTTACTTTGTGCATACCACTTTTGTAGTATACGTTCGCGCCCACGAGATAGCTCTGGTTTGATGAACTTGCATCGTTGCCGAGCTGATCGCTGAGGCGGTATTTGACGAATCCACCGAAATTCTCAACTTCTTTGGCGGCGCTGAATTCAACAGTGTGAAGACTCCAGCGGTTTTCCGCCTGGTTGCCGTTATCGGTGTTCCAGAAGCGCATATTCATATGGAAATCCATATCGTCTGCGGCTTTGGCCATAGTTGTGAAACTGATAGCTATTGCTAGTACTGCAATGAGTGTAAAAACTTTCTTCATGGTAACCTCCTTGGAATGAACAAATGGTTTAACGTATCGAATGCGATAGTTTAGTGTGTCGATCCGTACTTTCCGTCTTCCTGAAAAGAGTCTCCATGTTTCCTCTTTCTGTTTTCAGGTTTCCAGACCGTTCCAAGTATCGTGCACCTCCTTCCGTCACTGATTAACCATCGACTCTTTAATAAATTTTAATTTAGTATTTTTATCCGACGTGGGATTGTACCAGCACGCCGTTATTCTGTCAAAGAACATCAAAACCGAAGGCATTCCTCTTCCTTCAGTCTCAAATATACTATCCTGTAATTCGGAAAATTTTTGCAAAATTTAATAAAATTTAAGCATGACCGATTGCCTGAATCAGGTGTTATAGGGCTTAATGCAGATAAAAAAAGCTGTTAAGAGCTAATATATACTATTATTAAAACAAATAACCCTTATGATTCATATATCTTTGAATATTAACTATCCGGCGAAAGTGGGCTTTGAATTATTTGTTGAGTTTGCCGGTTTTTTCACAATTAAATCTGCTTGGTCGAGCAGATTTAAACCGGATTTCTTACAGAGAAATCCGGAAAACCGCGATAAGGCCAATCCTACTGCGTCACAGCGGCGATTCGGGATCGGTCACATACTCAACAGTATGCTCCCTCACCACTCACTTGCTGTTCCTTGTATTATCAGCCTTATCACGATTTTTAACCT
>Ga0116162_10000156_pt1 | contig 56518 bp, 61 predicted proteins | sample AD_UKC105_MetaG_FD_89875 | JGI IMG/M metagenome (GOLD analysis project Ga0116162, IMG submission 89875) | Active sludge microbial communities of municipal wastewater-treating anaerobic digesters from Hong Kong - AD_UKC105_MetaG | ecosystem: Engineered > Bioreactor > Anaerobic > Digestate...
ATTATGCGAGGGAAAGATTACTGGAATTATCAGATAAAACCACCAGTATCTCGTTCATACAAACTGAATGCTTCTCTTAAAGCTTGAATGATAGATTCTCCAGCATTACGCTGTCTGTAATATCTCTCGTAATCCTTGAGTGTTCCATCCTTAGGACACATCCTATCTCGATACATCTTACCAGCTAAAGAACCAATATTCGTATCAGTTCCTAAGTGATATTTCATAATCCATTCGTAGAATGTCATTACGTTATCTCCTTTGCTGAATTTTGATTTACCAGCTAAAAGAAAAAGTCCTGAAATGCTTTAATTTCAAGCTATTCCAGGACTAACTAAGTTACTGCTAAACTCTAAGTTAACTTAAATATTTTTCTTTTTGGCAGGTATTCTTAGAAATTAAAAACTAGGGGTTAGGGGTATGGGGGAAGGGGACTCTTACTTCCACGCGTGTGTATATAAGAGCACCTCCAACATGCGATTTATCTCATCGCACATCCTTGCCTTTGTCCCTCTGCTTATACGACTCAACCATCTGCTTCAGATCGGTGTTCCTTACTTTTCGCTTTTCTTTACCCCACTCACCATCCGGTGTTTCTGGTTTTATAGAACGAGTAAGGGTTGTACTGCCATCTGCTGGAAGATATGCGTACAAGCACTTCTTGCTGTAAAGGTCTTCTTTGACCTTATCGGCAGGAAGAACGAACTCTTCCCACTGCCTATGATCCTCAGGATCTGCGTTTGGGATTTTTACACTTACGAATTCCTTTCCTTCCTTGTCAGTAAAAGTGTTCGCAAGCTTCTTGGAGAACTTAATCGAGATATCGTCTCGTTTTGTCTCCTTTTCTGCGTTTGCAGGCGTCTCGATATTATCGGACATTGATTTCTCACCTCACATTCTTTTTCTTCTGCATTTGCAAGTGCTTCTTGTAGTGTTCTAACGCAGCCACAATATAATCACCTGCTTTTTCTGGATTCACATCTTTAGGGATTAAGTCTTTGACTCTATCTAACCTAATGTGAATCTTTTCTCTTTGGTTTGGTTTTTCCTCATTAACAATAAGCTCGATTACTGTCTGATTTAACTCACCACTCTCAGAAGCTTTTCTCAATCTAATTGCCTGATCATGAGATGGCGTGCAGTCATTAACATATAATGCCTTATCCAATATCTTCTGTTCTTCAGGCTTAAGATACGAAAGCTCAACAGCAGGTCTCATACCCATCTTTCCTTCATCAACTAAATTCAGCAATTCAGGTATCAGGAAAGTTAGTCGGATATAACGTGCAACCTGTCGCGCACTATCACCAACTTCTTCAGCAAGCTGCTGATTTGACCTCGTGCCCACTGGGCACGAAGTTCCTTTCTGTCCCTGTCTATTCATCGCTTCAAGCCTCATCTTATATGAAAAGGCTTTCTCCGATGGAAGGATAACGGACCTCTGGAAATTTGATTCGACCATTAAAATAACGGCCTCATCTCGATTCATACCTTCAAGAACATCTGCTTTTATCGTAGTCATACCTGCGATTTCACAAGCTTTCCTACGTCTATGTCCGGATACAATCTCGTAGCGACCGTCATCTTTTACCCTGAGTGTAATTGGAGTGATAAGTCCTCGTTCCTTAATACTATCGACAAGCTGGTCCATATCTTCATTCATCTTTACTTTGAATGGATGCTCTGGAAAGTCGTCAATCTGGTCTAAAGGAATATCGTAAATCTTTGCGAGCTTACCTTCTGCCAGTTCTTTCTCATCCTTAAACAAATCATCTAGGGCTGACATACCTAGATTTATCTTTGGTCTTTCCGCCAAGCTTAATCACCTCCTTCGTTAGAGATTCATAAGCAACAGCAACCTTACAGTTAGGCTCATGAGTATAAATACTATTACCTAATAAAGGACACTCCTGAGCTTTTACTGATCTTGGGATTCCAGTATCAAAGAAATGAATCTTTGTACCTAATTCAGCCCTTAATGCTGATGAGATGTCTCTAGCATTGTTAGTTCTTGAATCAACCATTGTGAGTAATACGCCATCAATCTTAAGGTTTGGATTTATCTGCCTCTTAACTCTTCCTACAGAGCCTAAAAGAAGATTCATACCTTTACTTGATAAGAACGTCGGTTCACACGGAATTATCAAGGAATCAGCTGCTACTAAAGCATTGATATTAAGTAGTCCAAGTGAAGGCATACAATCAATTAGTATATAGTCATATTTCTTCTTTAAAGGTTCTATTGTCCTTATAAGAACTGACTCTCTACTAAGACAATTAGATAGAGCCGACTCTGTACCAGACAAAGTGATATTCGACGGAATTAAATCTGCACCTTCAAAAGACTTAACTAATCCTTCTAACGATACAAAATCCTTGTCATCACCAGTCATCTCAAATGTCATAAGCTCTGATAACGTCTTATCAAGATTATCTGGACTTAAGATCCCTGAACTTGCTGTTAATGAACCCTGAGGATCACAATCAACCATAAGAACCTTATATCCCTGCCTTACGAGTCCTACGCCTAGATTAAGTGTGGTTGTCGTTTTACCAACTCCACCTTTCTGATTCGTGATAGCAATTACTTTGCATGAATCATCCAATGCGTTTACCTCCTTGCATCAGTCTCCGCCCTAAGTCATCTTTTCCCTTTCACAATGCGTATATACGCCCAATAATGTCTGGTATGGAAGTTATGACTTAGAGCCATGTAGTCCGCAGTATTTGCCACGCACCCCCTGCGGGTCTGGAACTTCCCTTAGCCCTTAGATGGTGTCTTACCACCTAAGGCAACTTTGGGAACCCATATAGGGAAACCAACAGGCGGCAAATGTGTTGCAAATGCCTCATGGGACTCTCACCCTGGTACTCTCGCCCACCATGCCCATTGGTTGCGACGGCTCACGGAGGCTGTTCTCCGCTTCAACGCTCGACCTGTGGCTACACAGAAGTATCATTATGACGGATAAGGTCATCGCCTATAGGGAACAACCCTATTTCGCAGAACTGGCTTCTCGCATCCCCTAAGGGGACTATCGCGTACAATCTGTCCGGCTCACTATATCCGATAAAGTACCTGTTGGTTTGTTATTCAGTTGTCAATGTCCAGCGAAGAGGTAACTAGGTCATCCTCGACCTGGAGTATTGACCCCTTCACTAATTAGAAATAAAAACGCCAAAACGAAAACACTTTTTGAAAAAATTTTTCAAAAAAATCGAAAAAATTAGAAATTGTAACATTTGAACTCCTGAAATGAAGCCTAATTTCGTGATACGCGGTCAATTTGAATTTTTGGTACGCGATTGATACGCGATGCTTGAATCCGCCGCGTACTGATCGCTTTACATAAAAAAGGAGCACCACCGAAGTGATGCTCCTAAACAAGCTATTTATAAGGGTTTTTAGAAACCTAATTGTATGAAATCTGCGATTTCTTTACTTGCTTTTTATTGCAGCCTGTGCAGCAGCTAGACGAGCGATAGGCACACGGAATGGAGAACAAGATACATAGTCTAGACCAATCTTGTCGCAATACTCGACAGAAGATGGATCACCACCATGCTCACCACAAATGCCCACGTGAAGTGATGGGTTAACCTTCTTACCAAGCTCAATTGCCATCTCCATAAGCTTACCTACGCCGTTCTGGTCAAGACGAGCAAATGGATCAGACTCAAAAATCTTGGATTCATAATACGCCTCGAGGAACTTGCTTGAGTCATCACGAGAGAAGCCAAATGTCATTTGAGTAAGATCGTTTGTACCAAAGCAGAAGAATGCTGCCTCGCTAGCAATCTCGTCTGCAGTAAGTGCAGCACGTGGAATCTCAATCATTGTACCTACCTGATACTTTAGGTCTATTCCAGCGCTAGCAATCTCTGCATCAGCTGTCTCTGTAACCATTTTCTTAACAACTTTGAGTTCTTTAATGTCTCCTATTAATGGAATCATAATCTCAGGATTGATATCCCAATCAGGATGAGCCTTTTTGACGTTGATTGCTGCACGTACTATAGCCTTAGTTTGCATCTTTGCAATTTCAGGATATGTAACAGACAAACGGCATCCACGATGTCCCATCATTGGGTTGAACTCATGCAACGAAGTGATGATGGCCTTGATTTCTTCAATACTCTTGCCCTTTTTGTCAGCAAGCTTATTGATGTCTGCTTCCTCTGTAGGAACGAACTCATGTAAAGGTGGATCCAAGAAACGGATTGTAACAGGATATCCCTCAAGTGCCTCGTAGAGAGCCTCGAAGTCGCTCTGTTGCATTGGAAGTATCTTAGAAAGAGCTTCTTCTCTTTCTTCTATTGACTCTGAGCAAATCATCTCACGGAAAGCGTCGATTCTGCCTTCGCCGAAGAACATGTGCTCAGTACGGCAAAGACCGATACCCTCTGCACCAAGTTCACGTGCTTTTCGAGCATCCTTAGGAGTATCCGCATTTGTTCTTACCTTAAGTCTTCTGTACTTGTCAGCCCATGACATAATGCGGCCGAACTCGCCGGCGATTGTTGCGTCAACTGTATCGATAATTCCATCGTAAATGTAACCTGTTGAACCGTCGATAGAAATGCTATCGCCTTCCCTGTACTGCTTGCAAGCCAATGTGAAAGTCTTATTAGCTTCATCCATTGTGATATCTGAGCAACCAGATACACAGCAAGTACCCATTCCTCTAGCAACTACAGCTGCATGAGATGTCATACCGCCACGAACAGTAAGAATACCTTGAGCTGCCTTCATTCCTTCAATGTCCTCAGGAGATGTCTCAAGACGTACTAGTACGCACTTCTCTCCTTTTTCCTTGCTAACCTTAGCATCCTCCGCAGTGAATACAATCTTTCCGCAAGCTGCACCTGGGGAAGCTGCCAATGCCTTAGAAATTGGATGAGCGGCCTTAATTGCCTTCGCATCAAACTGAGGGTGCAATAGAGTATCAAGGTTACGTGGATCAATCATGAGAACTGCCTTCTCTTCAGAAATCATTTTCTCATCTACCAAGTCACATGCAATCTTCAAAGCAGCCTGTGCTGTTCTCTTGCCGTTACGTGTTTGAAGCATGAATAGCTTCTTATCTTCGATAGTGAACTCCATGTCTTGCATATCCTTGTAGTGATTCTCCAAGGTATTGCAAATTGTTACAAACTGATCGTAAACTTCAGGCATTACATCCTTAAGCTGCTCAATCTTCTGTGGAGTTCTTACACCAGCAACAACGTCCTCGCCCTGAGCGTTCATCAAGAACTCACCCATAAGCTTCTTCTCGCCAGTAGCTGGATCTCTTGTGAATGCAACACCAGTACCTGACGTGTTACCCATGTTACCGAATACCATCATCTGTACGTTAACTGCTGTACCCCAAGAATAAGGAATATCATTGTCTCTTCTATAAATATTTGCACGTGGATTATCCCAAGAACGGAATACTGCTTTAATTGCCCCCATGAGCTGTTCCTTAGGATCAGTTGGGAAGTCCTCACCAATCTTGCGCTTGTACTCAGCCTTGAACTGCTGAGCTAATTCAGCTAAATCCTCTGCAGTCAAATCAACATCAAGGGTAACGCCCTTTTCCTTCTTCATTTTGTCGATAAGTTCTTCGAAAAACTTCTTACCGACTTCCATAACTACATCCGAATACATCTGTATGAATCTTCTGTAGCAGTCCCATGCCCAACGTGGATTACCAGACTTAGTTGCAATTACGTTAACAACATCTTCATTAAGTCCAAGGTTAAGTATTGTGTCCATCATTCCAGGCATAGATGCACGAGCACCAGAACGAACGGAAACCAACAAAGGGTTCTCCATATCACCAAATTTCTTACCTGTTATCTTCTCCATCTTCTCAATATGATCAAGAATTTGTCCGAAAATCTCATCATTAATCTTCTCGCCATCCTCATAATACTGAGTACAAGCCTCCGTACTGATAGTGAAGCCTTGAGGAACTGGAAGACCAAGGTTTGTCATTTCTGCAAGATTGGCACCTTTTCCGCCAAGAAGTTCTCGCATTTTACCGTTGCCTTCGGAGAACAAGTAAACATACTTCGTCATAGTTAAATCCACCTTTCAGTTTCTGAAATATTCAAACGGGTCCAGGTTCAAACACACCAGGACCCTATAGAATCAAATATCAAATTTGCCTTCGAAAAACTTCTCAAGCTCATCAATTGGAAAACGAACATTACCTGGAGCATACTCGATTTTATTCATGGTATCGCGCTCTCTGATTTCAACACAACCATCATTCTGAGAATCAAAGTCATATACAACACAATACGGCGTTCCAATCTCATCTTGTCTGCGATAACGCTTACCAATAGATTGTCTATCATCAAACTCACACATGTACTTCTTGGAAAGCTTTTCGAAAATAGGAAGGCATTCATCCGATAGCTTGTTGGACAATGGGAGAATACCGATCTTTATAGGAGCCAAGGCTGGATGGAAATGCATAACTGTTCTTACATCACCCTCGCCAATAGTCTCCTCATCATATGCGGAGCTTAGGAAAGCCAGAGTAACACGATCCGCACCTAATGAAGGCTCAATTACGTATGGAATATACTTCTCATTCTTTGCCGCATCGAAGTATGTCAAATCCTTTTTGGAGAATTCCTGATGCTGCTTCAAATCGTAATCTGTTCTATCTGCTACACCCCAAAGCTCGCCCCAACCAAATGGGAAGTAGAATTCGAAGTCTGTAGTAGCCTTAGAATAGAAAGCCAATTCTTCCTTAGCATGGTCTCTTGTTCTTAGCTCATCTTCCTTGATGCCCAAATCATTCAACCACTTGTGGCAATAGTTCTTCCAATAGTTAAACCAATCCAAGTCAGTTCCAGGCTCGCAGAAGAACTCAAGCTCCATTTGCTCGAACTCTCTGGTTCTAAAAATGAAGTTACCTGGAGTAATCTCGTTACGGAAGGCCTTACCTATTTGGCAAATACCAAAAGGAAGCTTTCTTCTAGTCGAACGTTGAACATTTGCAAAATTTACAAAAATTCCTTGAGCGGTCTCAGGACGAAGATATACCTCATTCTTAGAATCCTCGGTAACTCCCATAAACGTCTTGAACATCAAGTTAAACTTACGAACATCAGTGAAGTTATGCCCACCACATTGAGGACAAGCAATATTCTTCTCCTTTATGTAGCCAACAAGCTGCTCATCGTTCATTCCTTCTACAGGACAATCTTCTATACCATTTTCCGCGTTGTAATCTTCAATCAGCTTGTCCGCACGATGACGTGCTCTACATTGCTTACAATCAATAAGAGGATCAGAGAAGCCACCAACGTGACCTGAAGCAACCCACACTTGTGGATTCATCAAGATAGCACAATCAACACCAACGTTGTATGGATTCTCTTGAACGAACTTCTTCCACCAAGCAGCCTTGACATTATTCTTAAGTTGAACTCCCAAAGGCCCAAAGTCCCAAGAGTTTGCTAGGCCACCATAAATATCAGAGCCAGGATATACGAAGCCTCTTGTCTTGCACAATGCAACTAGCTTCTCCATTGATTTCTCTTTTGGCATCTGCTTATTCCTCCTCGCCCTCATTCTTAGTGATGACGTCCTCTTCTTCTACGATAATGCTCTCATCTTCAAAAATCTCATCTGAAGGCTCATCAACAACATCGCCTTCATCAATAACGGCTTCATCCTCAGACTTAAAGGAATCGACAAAATTGGACTCCTCAGCTTCCTTCTCACTCTCAAATTGCTGAGAAAAACGCTTGTAATACTCTTCTTCTTCCTTAGCCTTTAGAGCAGCAGCTGTTGCCTCGCGTGCTTCGCGCGTCTTAGGAATAAATACTTCCCTAGTCTTATCTCCAGCAACACTTACTACCTTACCTTCTGCTACTTCCTTACATGCAAGTGATACCATATTCGCAGCAGACTCTGGAATCATTGGCTGAGCTCCATCAACTAATTGACGTGCTCTCTTACTTACTAGAGCTACTAGTTCATAAGCGCATTCGGTATTTGGCAATAATTTCTCAATAGGTGGATCTGTTAACATTTTTATTTCCCTCTTTCTTAGTTTGTTGTTCTCTCATCATTAGATGAATTTCTTCTCTATACCTGAATGTCGAAAATAACGACACTTCTCAGCTATCATAATTGCTTCAACTTTTCGAACTGTATCAGATAGTTCATCATTAATTACTACATAGTCAAAGCCATTTGCATTTAGTATCTCTTCTCTAGCCTTCTCAAGCCTCCTGTTGACTAGTTCTCTATCTTCCGTTCCTCTTCCAACCAATCTATTCTCTAGAACTTCTAGCGAAGGCGGCAAAATAAATATCGTCACCGCTTGCGAGAATTTCTTCTTTAGTGCCATGCTCCCAGCTATAGTCAAATCCAAAAGTACATCTCTACCACACTCAGTCATCTTAAGAAGCGGAGTAGCCGGTGTTCCATAGAAATTGCCTACATACTCGTCGAACTCTAGAATCTCACCTTCAATACATAGCTTCTCAAATTCCGTCGCTGATCGAAAATAATAATCGACGCCATCCTTCTCAGTTCCTCTTGGCCTTCTAGTCGTAACCGAAATTGAATGACCGCAATCAGGGTATATCTTCTTAATCTCTTTAATTATTGTCCCCTTACCAACTCCCGAAGGACCCGACACAGAGAACATCAAACCATGCATAGACTCAAAACTAACAGTCTCACTCATTATCATTTGCCTCTTTATTAGCCTCAATCTTTGCCTTGATTTCCTCAACTTGAAGCGAACTCAATACTACATGATCAGTATCCATTACTAAAACTGACCTACATTTCTTCCCTGAGCAACCATCAATTAATACGCTTCTGTCTCTAGCATCCTGAATAACTCTACGAATAGGAGCCGAATCAGTACTTGCTATGCAAAGAATCCTCGACACAGCAGCTACATTTCCAAAACCAATATCAACAAATTGCATTTCTAATCCTCTTTGTATAAGTTAAGCCAAATCAAGCTAGATTCTGAACTTGCTCACGAATCTTCTCGACTTCATTCTTCATAAGCATAACGCTATTCGTTATCTCGATATCATTGGCCTTAGAGCCAATAGTATTTACTTCACGGTTAAACTCCTGTATGAGAAAATCCATCTTCTTTCCAATCAATCCCTCAGAAGCAAGTATCTTCTTAGCCTGCATGAAATGGCTCGAAAGTCTCTTAAGCTCTTCATCAATTGCACATTTATCTGCAAATACAGTAACCTCTGCAGATAGTCGATTCTCATCAAAGAAGGCCCTCTTCTCATCGGAAAGAATGTCCTCAATTCTTTGAGCTAGTCTAGCTCGATAATCATCAACAACTAAAGGCGCACGCTTGGATATAGTGGTGTGATAGCCTTCAAGTAGGTCAACCTTAGCAAAAATATCTTCACAAAGAACCTTGGCCTCGGCTTTTCTCATCTCCAGCATTCCATCGATAGCTAGATCTAAGGTCTGACAAAGCTCGCTAGCAATAGAGTCCTCATCAACACCCTTCTGCCTAACAGATAAAACATCTTGGAATTGAGCTAATCTTGTGGCCGTTAAGTCATCCGTACGACCTGTCTTCTCGGAAATACCTTTGATTGCTTGTGAATACTCTTCTGCTAAAGCTAGGTTTGTAACTACTTCACATGAAGCGCTTTCAGAATCATCAAAGGAAATGTAAACATCGATTTTGCCTCGACCGAGTCTGTCGGTAATCATCTTTCGAACGAGATTGTCCGTAAAATTGAGGATACGTGGCATTCTAATGTTGATATCGCAATATCGAGAATTAACAGATTTAAGTTCTGCTGAATATTTCCTCGTCGCAAAGAGCATCTCGCCTCTGCCAAAACCAGTCATGCTATAAGCCATATTCACCTCGAAAAATTAGATACAAAAAGTCTACTTACCCGGAACTTATTTCCGCGCGAGCAGACTCGACAAGAAGTATTATATATTAATAAAATGAATGTGGCAACAAAAATAATCTCTCGAGGCCTCGTAACGCCTGTTATCATTACGTTTGACGGGCAAAAATAATTATTTATAGGCAGAGGGCAAACTTAAGCTTTGTTGAATACAGCAGTTACCTTCATAATACCGCCTTCTATTTGGGCATAAATATCTCCATTCATCCTGGTCATTAAGCTCTTGCATATATATAAACCAAGGCCACTTCCAGGCTTATTCGACGCGTTCGATCCCCGATAAAAACTATCAAACAAATGGACTGTCTCATCGATTGGGAGGTCCGCTCCTGTATTAGTAACTGTCACGAGTATGCAATTCTCTTCTTGAGCGAAAGATATATCAACTCTATTACCATCACCATATTTTATTGTGTTCTCAAGTAGATTCTGAATGACTTCTATTGACCTGTTGAGATCGCCTTTAAGTATGCAATCGCTATATTCTTCTATCGTGAATATCGTTTTATTTAGGTCAAACTTTAGCTTCTCCTGGCTCAACGCTAGTTATTACTTCGTCGTTAACGTCATAGTAATTAAGCTGGCTATCTTCACAAGCCATAATAGCAATCGTCGCATCGGTTCCAGGTTCTTCTCTCTGTCGGCTAACTGACATACTTTCTTTTATTAAGAATTCTTCTATACCGAAGCTTTCAACTGCGTCGGAGGAATCAAGTACTTCCTGAATATCTTGCTCAGCAGCTCTATTTAAAGTCATAGCAAAAAAGTCACTCATCCCAGCCTCATCCATAAAGTGATCAAGCCCGTTCGTAACCGTTGCAATATTGTTTACACTACTTGAGACAAATGTAGTAGCAAGAATAATGAACAATAGCAATATTACATTCATTGTTCTCTTGCGCTTCAAGTCTTTCTTCAATATTTGTAAATACATCCCTATAGTCTCCCTTGAATCGTTATGGGCTAATACTACTAGGACAATTATTAAAGAATCCTTAAATTATTTTCACAGGTGCAAAATCGACAAAATCCGAAGATGCACACAGATACCTAACTGGATAGTTGTAGCCGCTCTCGCCTTCGAAAGCAATCGAATGCCCGCGGCCATGCAGGTGTCCATAAATGCACAAATCTATTTGCCCCGCTTCGAGAAGCTTAGCAGCATCTGTATGCATATTGGCTTTTGTTATTGGAGGATAATGAATCATCATAACTCTAAGCATATTATGTTCAGGATCCATCTTAAGTATCGCATCAATACAAAGCTTCATTCTAGCAAGCTCACGGTCATAAATCTTACGATCCTGTGCCGAGAAATCAGAATCAGATGGGTTCTTCCATCCGCGCGTTCCAGAAACAACAACCTGATCAATAACAATCGCGTTATTACGCACTATCTCAATCGATTTAAGCCCTTTCTCTTCGAAAAAAACCTCCATCTTGTGTACAGTAGTCCACCAATAATCATGATTACCCCTGCAAATCAATTTTCTTCCAGGGAGTTCATCTATGAAACTCATATCAGCCACAGTATCATCGAGATAGGTCGCCCACGACAAGTCGCCTGGCATAAGAACGACATCGTCTTCCTTAACCGTCTTAAGCCAATTCTGTTTAATTTTGTCTGTATAACCATCCCACGAAGGCCCAAAAACCTCCATTGGTTTGTCAGTCCCTAAGGACAAATGCAAATCAGAAATCGCATAAACCGACATCACTCTATACCTAACTCTCTTTTTAACTCTTGCTCGATATTACCATTAGTACTATTAACATCACTATCACCGTCGATAGAGCCGCCTTCAACTTCGCCTTCTACTTCGGCTTCATCAAAAGCTTTCTTCAGTTCATCTGGATGAAAATGCCATCTTACATCATGAGCAAGTTCGCTCGTAACGCCTTTAACCTTCATAAGTTCTTCGACAGATGCGTTTTCAATAGCCTTAATTGTACCAAAATGCGTCAGGAGCGTCTTGCCTTTGGACGGCCCGATTCCAGGAATCTCTTCCAATCGATACTTTAAATTACGCTTTTTAGAGAGCTTCCTTTGATAAGTAACCGCATACCTATGGACCTCATTTTGAACCGCACTCAAAAATCTGAGCAACACAATATCATCGTCGCTTTGATTATCTTTATCAAGAACTAACTCCCTTCCATCCTCGAAAAGAAGACTTGATGTCTTGTGCTTTCTGTTCTTCACCATACCTGCTAATAAAATATTGCTATCAGGTGCCGCCTGCCTTACAACGCTTGCAACTGCAGATAACTGTCCCTTGCCACCATCAACCAATATCAGCGAAGGATACTCAAATCCGTCCTTCGTATGCATAAGCCTTCTAGTCAATGTCTCCCTAATTGAGCCAAAGTCATTTTGCCCCTCTTGACTCTTCATCTTGAACAATCGATATAAAGTCTTCTGTGGTTTGCCATTTACAAATACAACCATTCCCGCGCAAATATCATCATTACCCAAGTTCGAAATATCAAAGGATTCCACTCTCTTGATAGCACCTTCTTCAACATTAAACTCGCGTTCAAGAATTCTTATCGGTGCAAGGGGGTCGGCATTAGCGCCACCTCCGCGAAGTATTCTTCTTACCATCATCTCTTTTGCATTAGTGTCAGCCAAGTGCTGGAACTCCTTCAATTCACCTCTTTCTGGAAGGCGAATCTCTACTTTGTGTCCCGCTTGCATAGAAATAAACTTCTCCAAGGAACCCTTATCCTCTTCTTCGAAATTTGTCGTCTCTGGTACAACTATTAGCGATGGTATGTTCTTCGAACCGTCGTAATATTGGGTAATGAAGTTAGTCACTATCTCGGAAATTTCTGTTCTATCACCATTAACAAAATATACCGACGATCCAACTATTCTTCCATCTCGAAGCTCTAACTTACGTATAGAGGTCTCACCTGCATCAGAATAGACACCAATTGCATCTACATCGCGCTTTACGTTCATAAACACGCGCTGAGATCTACGAACGTTCTCAAGCGCATTGACTCTATCTCTAATGATAGCGGCCTTTTCAAAATCTAGATTCTCGGCAGCTTCCTTCATTTCAGTCACAGTTTTGTCTAGGATGACATCGTACTTGCCCTTGAAGAACAGCACAATCTGATCCATCATCTCTCTATAATCGTCAGCATTGACACCGCCAGCGCAAGGCGCAAGGCACTTGCCTATGTGATAGTTAAGACATGGCCTTTCCTTGCCAATATCTCGTGGTAACACGCGATTGCATTTTTTTAATGGAAAAATCGAATCAATCGACTCCAGCACATACTTAAGGTCAACACCCATGTATGGGCCAAAATAAAGTGCTCCTTCCTTCTGCATCGCTTTATCAATTCTAAAGCTCTTTGCAACTCTTGGGAAAGACTCATTCATTGTAATAACTATATATGGATAGCCCTTATCATCCTTCAAAAGAATGTTGTACTTTGGGTTATATCGCTTTATTAAATTGGCCTCGAGAAGCAACGCTTCCTCTTCAGTGCCAACAACAACATATTCAAAATCAGCAACATGCGAGACCATCGCTGCGACCTTAGGAATCGTAATAGTTCCACCGCCAAAATAGCTTCGAAGTCTATTCATTAGCTTCTTAGCTTTACCCACATAAATAACAACTCCCGAAGAATCCTTCATAAGGTAAACTCCGGGACTTAATGGTACTGTATCAAGTCTCGCATCAAACGTAATATCGCTCATGCGTAAATTATACTAGACTATCTGTTATATTAAAACTTCGGATTCTGAAGATATTCAATCAAATCCGACACAGCCTTATCAGCATCTTCGCCTTCTGCCTCAATTTGAACAGAGGCACCGATCTCAATTCCAAGAGACATAACGCCTAAAAGACTCTTAGCGTTAGCACGACGGCCATCCTTTATAAGATAAATAGAACTTCTATAAGCCGACGCTTTCTGAATAAGAACAGCAACCGCTTTCATTTGCAAAGCGTCCTCACACTTAAATACAACTGTCTCCTGAACCATGGAATCCTCCTAAAGCAGAAAACGACTAATCGAAGTCTAACACTGCATTTTCGTAAAGTATATTTTCGAACAAAATTAAAGTCAACAAGCAAGCGAACACTACTTGATATTTTCGCTCTTTTACCGCAAAACCTCGAAAAAACGATTTATGTTTTGTATATTTTCACAAGTTATTTTTCATTAATACTGCAGACTTTTTGTAGCCATAATAATCTTGCCTAACGTTGTAGCTAACAAAGCCCAACTTCTCATACATAGCACGCGCGGAAGCGTTGCTCTCCTCGACCTCAAGAAACACTGTTTTTACGTTTTTGCATCGAAGATTGGCTTCAAGTTCACGCCATATCCTGCTCCCTATTCCCTGCCTTCTATACTCTGAATTGACACAAATATTCCCGATTTCCGCCTCATCGATAACATACGAAGCTCCCGCATACCCCACGATTCTATCGACATCAACACATACAATTGCATGATATCTATTCGACGTCAGCATTACGCGCACATCTTCCTTGCTCCAAGGATGCTCAAGGCTATCCTTCTCCAAAGCCATTATTCCCTCAAGATCTTCAATTCCAGCTAGACGATAAATCATTGTGGCGCCCCACGACCTTTGGCTTCATGTCTTTGCGCAGATGATACGGCGAAGTACTCCGCTTTAATCCTGTCGCCACTGACTAGTGCTTCAGGATTCTTTTCTATAATGTCCAAAGCCTCCGAATTGACACCACGAGGAAGAATTGCTGCACCTTCTGCATACTCAACATCATTTATCTTTGCTCGCAAATCTTGCGATAGTGCCTCTATTGCATTTTGCACTACTGGAGCGCCATTGCCGCATACAATAATCTTCTTATCTTCTATGTCTGCTATTCGGCTAATTTCTTGTACTAAGTCGCTAGCGTAGTAAGCATTCTCATCAACCAATGTCCCTAGCGAATTACTATCATAGCAAGCGCCGAAAACTCTATTATTCCTTGCATCAAAACAAGGAACCAAGACTACATCCTTGACCTTTTCGAGAACATCAACGCTTCTTGCAAGGGCTTTTGTCGACGAGACATCAATACACTTGACCTTAGACGCAACTGACATTCCCTTGACTGCAGATAGTCCAATTCGAATGCCCGTAAACGAACCAGGCCCGACCGTAATCGCATATGCGTCAATTTGCTTATGTGATAGACCGGATTCTTCCATAACCGAATGAACCATAGGCATGAAGACCTCGGAGTGAGTCTTTCTCTCAAAGCTCATCTTATAGGTTATTTCTTCTTTGTCTTTATAAACGCCAGCACAACAAGTCGCGTTGGATGTATCCATAGCTAGTACTATCATGTGATGTTCTCCCCTTAGCCTTTTGTTGCTTACCTTAAGATGCAAAAGCCTCGAGCGCTTTAGTAATTCTAATCGCACGTTCCTTCGATATTGCTTCTTCATCAAATTCTATATTAATTCTTCGAGTGTCACCAGTTCCAAGGATTTGTACCTTGATTGTCTTCTCACCTAGAATATCTTCTATGATAGAGCTCCATTCGATTACACAAATTCCATCCGAGTACAGGTACTCCTCAAGTCCACTGTTCAAAAAATCTTCAACGCCAGTCAAACGATATGTATCGAAGTGATATAGTGGGAATTTATTAGCTTGTCCAACGTACTCATTAACAATAGTAAAAGTTGGACTCGATACAAAAGCTTCAGGAGCAATTATGCTTGCAATTCCCTTAGCGAAAACTGTTTTTCCAGCACCCAAATCTCCATCTAAGGCAACAACATCTCCAGATTGAAGAGTAGTTGCTAGGCTAGCCCCTATAGCAACCGTCTCGTCATAGTTTTGTGATACTAGACATATTTTCATCAGACTCCCAATCCTTTTACCTTAAACAACTTAGCAGCATTCTTATACAATATCTTATCTTCTTCATCCTGAGTCAAGCCCAAAGCATGTAAACGTCTTAATTCTTCGTTTACATCCCACATTGGATAGTCCGTTCCGAACAAAACTTTATCAGCTCCGAATTTTCGAATAATTCTACGAGCAACTTCTGGTTTGAGCGCGTATAGGCTTGAAGAGCAATCAACATATAAATTCGAAAAGCCTGCAAGCTCATCGGCCGCCTTCTCCCAACAACTCCAGCCTGCAAAATGTGCTCCAATCACAGTAAGCCCCGGAAGCGACTCAAGGAACCTCTTGATTTGAGGCGGGTTCGAGAATGAATATCTAATATCTCCACCATGAATAAGCACTGGAATATTCTCTTGCATAATCAAATAGCAAAGACGCTTCGCCTTAAGTGAATCTATCTCAAAGCTTTGAAAGTCAGGATGAAGCTTAACACCACGAAGACCTAGATCTACTAAGTTCTTCAAATCTCCCCTAATATCTTCTGAATCTGGGTGTAACGAACCAAAACCAATAAGCTCGTCCGGATACTCTCTAACCGTATTTGCTAGAAACTCATTGATTGATTGTACTTGCTTTGGAGTTGTTGACACAGAGTGTACTAGAAAATGAGTAACTCCTGCCTTCTTACCTTCACTTAGCAAGGCCTCTACTGTCCCATTACCACCCAAATCCATATCATAGAAATTACGAATTCCTTCAACCGCTCGTGCAGCTATCTTAGTTGGGTATATGTGGCAGTGTGAATCAATAATAGGCATACTAGCTCTCTTTTCTCGCTTTTTACATCAACATTATATACGCTTTTGATTGATTTGAAAGAAAGCAAGAATCTTCAACTAAATATCAGTCTTTCTAGCTATGAAATTTAATTTTCGAGATATATAATTTAGCTATATTTCACAAAAGGAGAATTAGCATGGACATTTATCTTGTTTATGTCGTTTGCGCTTTACTTCTTCTCGTTGGCGTTAAATACGCTGGCATTAAGAAATTCAATGACGACTATCTTTCGCTGGACGCATCTAAGGCTATTCAAGGATTTGCTGCAATAGCAATCATTTTCCATCATATTTCGCAGCGAGTTTCTCAGGACGGCAGTATCCAAACTCCTATCAATTTCTTTGTAAATATTGGAGCTTATTGCGTGGCAATTTTCTTCTTCTGCTCTGGCTATGGACTTATCAAGAGCAAAGATAAAAAAGAAGGATATATGAAGTCTTTCCTTTGGAAAAGATTAGTTGTTCTTTTACTTCCTTTCTTCGTAATTAACGGTTTCTACGTACTTGTTGCTCAAATCTTTATGAAGGCTAACTTCAGCCCTTTTACTATCTTCTCTTACGTAGTTGGTCTAAAGCTTGTAACCGGCGATGGTTGGTATGTAATTACTAGCCTAATTATGTATATCGCTTTCTTCTTGTTTTTTAGATTTATTAATAAGAAATTTGAATGGATTGCATTCGTTGGAATGTTCTTGATGGTTCCATTATATGTAGTTCTTTGTCTCTCAAAAGGTCATGGCGATGGTTCGAATTTGTTCCAAGGTGAGTGGTTCTACAATACTGTGCTTCTTATGCCAATCGGTATGGTATGGGCTCGTCTTGAGAATAAGTTAGTTCCTCTAATTAAGAAGGTTTATTGGATTCTTCTTCCTGTGTTTGGAGCACTTACGTTCTTCACTTACAAGTGGAGTATGGAAGTTCTCTCGAATCCGGGTTATTGGTCAGAGTATATGCACCCAGGTGATCCACGTTATGGCGATAAGTTACTTTGCTATGGCGCTCAATCTTTAGCATTTATTTGCTTTATTCTTTTCCTTGTACTCCTTCTGATGAAAGTAAGAATCAACAACAAAGTGCTCGCTTTCTTAGGCGGACTTACTCTTGAGATTTACTTATCTCAGAGATTCTTCATATCGAACATCCTCCCGATGTACAATAACAAGGATGGAATCTTCATAGGTATCTTCGCAATAGTCTGCTCTTCTGTAGTTCTGGCTTACCTATTCCATGTTCTATGCGGTTTGGTTATTAACCCTATTAAGAAGCTCGGTTCAAAGAAACCGGCAGTAGACAAGACTAAGAAGTAGTTCTTTCATTAGAGTTCAAAGTAATGAAGCACAAGGGTTTATTGCCTTTGTGCTTCATTTATTGTGTATCTCTTCTATACTCTTTTGAAGGCGAAATAAAACCCCAGGAACACTAAGTTCCTGGGGTTGTTTAATTCTTCAAAAAATCTATTGATACCAAGTAATGATATTCGATTATCTCTTTGAGAACTGTGAAGCCTTACGAGCCTTCTTAAGTCCTGGCTTCTTTCTTTCCTTCATACGTGCATCACGTGTAAGGAAACCAGCAGACTTCAATGTAGCCTTGTATGCTGTCTCATCCGCCTGAACAAGAGCTCTAGCTAGACCATGACGAATAGCACCAGCCTGTCCAGAAACTCCACCACCAATTGCCTTAGCAATGATGTCGAACTGTCCCTCTGTAGCCGTAGCTGCAAGAGGCTGACGAATGATAAGTTTCAATGTTTCAAGACCAAAATAATCATCTATATCTTTACCGTTTACTGTAATCTTGCCTGTACCAGGAAGAATACGAACACATGCAACTGCGTTCTTACGACGGCCTGTACCATAGAAATAAACCTTAGTAGCTTTCTTAGCCATTTTTCGTGCTCCTCCCGATTAATTCTCAAATGTGTAAACTTCAGGCTTCTGTGCAGCATTATTATGCTTGCTACCAGCGTATACCTTAAGTTTCTTGAACATCTGACGACCAAGAGAATTCTTAGGGAGCATGCCCTTAACAGCTAACTCAAGTGCCTTCTCAGGGTTCTTAGACATAAGAGTTCTGTAGTCGATTTCCTTAAGACCACCAGCATATCCTGTGTGATAACGATACTTCTTGTCATCAAGCTTCTTTCCTGTTAGTACCATTTCAGAAGCGTTAATAACGATTACAAAATCACCTGTATCGATAAAAGGTGTGTAAGTAGGCTTATGCTTTCCACGTAAGAGCTTAGCAACTTCAGTAGCTAAACGACCAAGTGTCTTACCGGAAGCATCTATTACAAGCCACTTTCTCTCGATAGTAGTAGGTGTAGCAACAAATGTCTTCATTTGACTTTACTCCTTAACATAGCGTATTGCTCCAAAAAGAGCATGCCTTCTCTAGGCGCTCCATCATAATACTGACGTATAAAGGATAAGTCAAGTTTTTTCTTTGAAATTCTCGAAAATCTTCGAATATTCGTCGATATTCTCTCTTTTTCGAGCATACAAGTTCATCATTTTATAACTCTTGAATAATATCAACGACCTGGACCAATCTTTTTACAACGTAATCTGCTCTCTCCATACTTTGTCCAAGCGAAGTAGGATTGTCGTAGCCAACTACCTTCATGCCAGCATTTTTGCCAGCATTAATGCCATTCGTGGAATCTTCGATTACCAAGCATTCGTCGCTTTTTACACCAAGCCTCCTAGCCGCCTCAAGATATATATCTGGAGCAGGCTTGCCGTTCTTAATCGAGAAACCATCTACAATCTCGTCCATATACCCAGCAATGCCAATGTAATCCATAACTGCGAGAATAAAATCTCTACGAGAAGAGGAAGCTACAGCAGTTACTATTTTGCTTGCGCGTAGATTTTCGAGAAGGACTAGAATTCCTTCACTTGCTTGAATTCCACTAATCTTAAGTTCGTCAATTATTGTTTTCCAATATAAATCGAGGAGCTCCTCACTAGTAGAAGGTAGAGAGAATCTAACTACCAAATCCTCCCACATGACCTTGGAGGATGAACCGACATATTTGTTTAGAATGTCGTGATTGGCTTCAATCCCAAACTTTTGCAAAACCAGAATCGCTATCTTATCGTGTAGAGGTTCGCTGTCTAAAAGAACACCATCCATATCAAACAAAACGGCCTTAAGTTTACTCATATTGGACTCCCCATTGAATTATTACTCTTCGAACTGATCGATTTTTTCGCGATCTGTTGGATAATCACCTGTAAAGCACGCATCACAGTAGCAGTGCCCTTCTTCATCCAGCATTTCACCTAACGACTCTATTTTCAAATATCCAAGTGAATCCGCGCCAATAATATCTCTTATCTCTGGAATTGTATGCGAACAAGCTATCAAAGAATCACTTGAAGGTACGTCCGTTCCATAATAGCATGGATGCATAAATGGAGGTGCGGAAATTCTCACATGAACTTCAAGCGCACCCGCACTACGAAGCATTTTCACAATATTAGCGACAGTCGTACCGCGTACAATGGAGTCATCAATCATAACGACTCTCTTCCCTTTTACTGCAGCATCTATTGGACTAAGCTTAATTCTAACAGCTTGGCGTCGCAAAGCTTGAGAAGGTTTAATAAAAGTTCTGCCAATGTAGGAATTCTTTACAAAACCCTTAACGTAAGGAATGCCAGATTCAAGAGAGTAGCCCAAAGCCGCATCAATTCCGGATTCCGGAACACCAATTACTACATCTGCATCGATAGGGTATTGCTTAGCCAGAAGCCTTCCTGCACGCATTCTAGCCTCATAAACCGAGATTCCATCCATCGTGCTATCAGGTCTTGCAAAATAAATATACTCGAAAACACACTTAGCAAATTTGCGTGTTCTGTTGAAAAACATTGACCTTACACCGCTATCGTCAACAATTATTATTTCTCCAGGCTTAACATCTCGTACTAAGGTAGCTCCCGCAGCAGCGAGCGCACATGATTCCGAAGCAAAGACAACAGACTCTCCAATTGTTCCCATAACTAGTGGCTTAAGCCCATGCTTGTCTCTTGCGGCAATTAACTTACGAGGACTCATGACAAGCAGGGCGCATCCGCCTTCTACCTCTTGCATTACCTCAGCTACGGCCGACTCAACGCTCGTAGAATCTGTTCTACTCTTGGCAATCATATATGCGAGAACCTCCGAGTCAACGGAAGTCTGAAAAATTGCTCCCTCATCCTCGAGTTTTCTTCTCAGAGATATGCAATTCGTAATATTACCATTATGTGCTATTGAGAGCGTGCCCTTTATATATTGCGTTACAAGCGGTTGCGCATTCTCTGGCACACTAGCACCAGTAGTCGAATATCTAACATGACCAATCGAGATTGATCCCTTAAGACTAGCTAACACTTCGCTCGAAAAGACTTCGCTAACTAGCCCCATCGACTTGTGGCATGTTATTGAAGCATCGTCATTAATCGCAATACCGCACGATTCTTGACCTCTATGTTGGAGAGCAAATAATCCGTAGTATACTATTGAAGCAACATCTTGCTTCTCATTATCAAATATTCCAAATACGCCACATTCTTCATGCAGACCTTGATTGAAATCACACATAGGAATCCTCCTAATACACTTCCCTATTCTAGCACCCATTTTATGCAATTCGAATACATATTTTATTCAAAATTAGTGCCATTAAGTGATAATGTTTATGTATAATCGTCTCAAATTGAAATAACTATATGGAGTTCTCCCATGAATGATCTTTACGACAAGCTATATTCTGATTGCACCTTGTGTCCAAGGCAATGCCGCGTTGATCGCACAACCGGCCAATTAGGTGTCTGCGGATGTGGAGCAAGTGCTATAGTGAATCTAACCATGCTTCATCGTGGAGAAGAACCGATACTTGGTGGAGACAAAGCTTGTGGAGCAGTGTTTTTCGAAGGGTGTCAGCTAAGGTGCGTTTTTTGTCAGAACCATGATATCTCGCGTAGACCGACAAGCAAGGGGATGTCTCTGAATTCTGATGAGCTGGCAAGTAAGTACATAGAACTCGAGGCGCAAGGCGCTTCTTGTATAGACCTCGTTACACCAATGCACTTCGCGCCTACAGTAGCGCAGTCAATTCGAATCGCCAAGAATAAAGGTATCAAGCTCCCATTTGTTCTTAATGTTGGTGGGTACGAGAGCGTCTCAACTCTTCAGCTATTTGATGGTCTTATCGATATTTATCTTCCAGATCTGAAATTCTATTCAAGCGAAGTATCATCGCTTTTATCGAGCGCGCCCGATTACTTCGAGGTTGCAACCAAAGCTTTTGCGGAAATGTATCGCCAAGTAGGTCCAGCGTCACTTAAGGACGGACTACTTACAAAAGGAATGATTGTAAGACACTTGATGCTCCCTGGCCTCGCTTTTGATAGCAAACACATATGCCAGTACTTAACAGACACCTATGGAAACAACATTTATATAAGTCTAATGAACCAATATACTCCAATGCCATTATTGAATAATTCATTACCTGCTAAACTTAAGGAAAGCCTCTCGCATAAGCTTAATCCTAGAGCATACGACATCTTGATAGACTTTCTTTGCGATATGGGACAAACAAATGCTTTTGTTCAAGAAGAGGGTTCGGACACTTCCGACTTAATTCCCAACTTCAATAAATGAGATCGCCAACCATGCAATTCTCAACAACAAAAAACCGGAAGACATAGACTAATCTTCCGGTTCAATATGGAGCGGGATACGAGATTCGAACTCGCGACTTTCACCTTGGCAAGGTGACACTCTACCACTGAGTTAATCCCGCACAGCAAGAACAATTATATTTTGAAGGTTCCTTTTTGTCAACACCAAACGAGCATTATTTTCGAAAAACAAAGAACATGCGGTTCAGCTTCTCAAGCTCAAATAGATGATACTACACAACAATAATTCCATACAGAGGAAAACCCAAAAATAAAAACCTCCGAAGCATAAATTTACTTCGAAGGTCTTCTTTTTGGAGCGGGATACGAGATTCGAACTCGCGACTTTCACCTTGGGAAGGTGACACTCTACCAGCTGAGTTAATCCCGCAAAACATCTTGGATATTCTACCGCAAAGTTTACATCGGCGCCATAACCACGCGCTTATCATTTACGAATTCCACAAAATCATCGCACATCTCATGACGGAAATCGCTTGTAGCATAAGGTACCCAGAATTGAGTCTCTGAGAAATTTCCCCACGTAAATATGTAGCAACACCTCCTGCTAGACTCCATTTCCATCATGGTGTCCAGAAGATTCGTGAACCATTTCTTGTTACGGTTTCCGCTTGGCGCCAAGCCCTCATAGTACTTGCCATCAGGCGCTGTATCCATCATTCTAAGCCCGGTTTCGGTAAGAGCACAGACCTTGCCCTTATCCTCAGCAATTTCATAGACTATTTTTAATGAAGCTTTAAGGACTTCGAAAAAGTCCTGCTCCGAGTCTGCCTTATCATCATAGAAATCCAAGCCAAGAATATCAACATAGTCGTCTCCTGGATATCTTCTAAGGTACGAGACCTTATCATATATTGGTCCATTTGGTGAATATGCGAAAAGCAAATTCCTTATACCTCTATTGAATCTCAAGTAATCAATTGTAAATCTATAAAGGGTTATGAACTTGTCATCATTAAGATGCTCAGCGCCCCACCAAAACCAACTTCCATTGCACTCATGGAACGGACGGAATATCATCGGTATTCTATTTCCCGAAACATCAATACACTCCTCGCAAAATTCAGCGATTCTGTTCAAGAAGCGAACGTATTTCGAATGCAAATCGCCTCCAGGAAGTATCCTTCCTCCGACCTGCCCATCCGTAATATTAGGAGAGTAATCATAGAAGTCATCCTCTCCAAGCGAAAAATTAGGCATATGTGAGGACAAAGTAATAACAACGCCTTGCTTATTAAGTTGTTTAACTACCTTAACCAATTCCTCGAACTTACCTTCATAACCATAGAAGCTTAAAGTATCTATCCCTACAATTGCAGGCTGCTTGCCACACAAGTTGTATACATCAGAAGAAGTGCCATCTCTATTGATTAATGTAACACCTATATGAGCAGCATTTTGCTGACCAAAAGCAATGCTTTCGGAGTAGGAAAGGTCCTCGAGTTTCTCGAGAAGCTTAGTTACATTAGGCTCTCTATAATCTGAATCCATTACTTCTAGAGCTTCCCTTCGTTTTTCTTCTCAAAGTCTCCAAACGGATCTTGAATATCGCTAATATCTCCACCCAAATCTCTTATTGCCGTCATAATCTCGTAGAATAGGTCTCTGTCAATCGTCTTCTGATTTCTATTAATATAGCCCTTAAGCATAGGTATCGCACGGCCATCCCCAAGCTCAGCTAAACAGATTACTGCATAGATCTTATTCTTCATTGCGCGAAAAGCTTCCTTAATCGCGAAAAAAATCTCATCCGCCGGATGCTCTTTACCAATATGTGAAAGCATAATGATCAAGTCCTCACAAGGTCCAGTCAGACCCTCCGACTCATGCTTCTCAAGCGTTGCTATCATTAATGGAACCGAGACTTCTGGGAAAGCCTCAATATAATCAGCTATAGACTCAGCTACGAAATCTCTTGTCTGGGCATAACTCATAAAACGTTCAAGAACCGTCCCGACAAGGCTCGAATTGTTACACTTACGAAGGACCGCTAGACAGGCCTTAATCTTCGCAAATTCAATCTCGAAAATGCTGTCCGCATCTCCAAGTTCATCTTCAGTCCAAGCAGAAGACACTATTGTATTCTTTGCATACTCATATGTTGTGTCCTTGTCATCCTTATTAGCAATAGCGTCAATTACACTTTCTGGAACGCCATTGTCTAAATTCAAGGAGCAAAACTCCAATATCTCTACTAGCACTGAAAAGTCGCAAGCTTCAAAATACTTCCCCATCGAAAGACCGTTAAGTTCATCGTTTGGCTCTGTCTCCATAGACTTCGTTACTATTCTGGTCTCTTCCATAACAATTCTCTGAATATATTCCTCGTAAGAAAAATCTTCGGCATCAACAGGTAAATCTTGCATTTGGTCAGAAAGCTCATCCAACTTCTGGTCCAAAATCAACTTTGCAACCTCGTCGTATTTGATTAGTACATTCTTAATCGAATCTTCCATTTATACCTCACAAACATCTTAATAGCGTAATTTTACATCATATCCTGGCAAATTTGTGCACGAAAAATAAATTGCAATTACGTGCTGTTTTTCTCGTAAATAATAACACATAGTTGTCCGAGAGACTTCTTTTTCGAGAAAGGTATGCAAAATAGACATTTCGTTCAAAACTTTACTTTTGCGCGTGCACACTATCTAGTATAATGGATTAAATGTCAACTAATCGTTGGGGGCGGTCTGTTGACCAGAAGTATCACGTTCACGTGAATAAAATGGAGGTTATTATGAAGAACAAGTCTCTTGGTGTCGCACTCGTGGCGCTCACACTATTATCGGCGACAGTTCTGTTCGTTGGTTGCAAAAAGGAACAAGCAGCAACCGACCCAGCTGCAACTGAAACCACACAAGCACCCGCTCCTGAATTTGCCGAAGTCCCTCTTGATGAGAACGGAATTCCATACATAAGCGAGGAGTTCGGTTCAGAAGACATCTACTATGCGCCTAAGGGTGAGGCAACACTTACAATTAACCAGATTCCTGACAGCGATAACTCCGAGTGTTTAATTAGCAATCGCGGAACAAACAATTCAGGTATTTATGTTCCAGTTGACGATTTTCGCTGCAACACAATTAACGTTGCAACTAGCGTTAAGAGCATGAATGCCAACATCTTGTTGTCATTGCAATATGACATCTACGGCAACACAACCTACGTTACTATTGCTCAATGTGCGCCATCAGCTATTAGCTACACACGCGTTGGCGGCGAGATACAAATTCCTAACAACGCTACGAATATTTCGGTTTATATTGAAGCTGGCGACGTCAAGGATATTACGGTTGATTATATTAGAGTATCCGTTGTAGGCGACTATATTGATCCAGCAACTGTTCCTGTAGAAGAATTGATGGACGGTTCCGGTTATCCTTCTTTATCAGAACTTTATTCTGACTACTTCCGCTTCGGTGTAGCTATTCCTACAACCATAGTGCCTAACGAGAACGAAGAATTCCGTAACCTTGTTTCTCATGAATTCAATTCAATCACTCTGGAAAATGAGATGAAGCCAGAGAACATACTTGACGGAGAGACTTGTCTTGCTGATCCTGCTACATATAATGAGAGTCCGGCACTTGATTTCTCTAGTCTCACAGAAACATTGGATTGGGCCCAAGAGAACGGTATAGGCGTTCGTGGGCATTGCCTGATTTGGTATTCACAGACTCCTTCTTGGTTATTCTATGAGAATTATGATGTTACTGGAGAACTTGCTTCAAGAGAACTCATGATGACTAGAATGGAGAACTACATTAAGGGAGTTTTCGATTGGGCTCAAGAGAACTATCCTGGACTATTCTACTCCTGGGATGTTGTAAACGAAGCAATTGGTGATAATGGTGGCTTACGCGATTGTTATTGGCTACAAACGATTGGTGACGACTATGTTCAATTGGCATTCCAATATGCACGTGAGTACGCTGACCCAAGTATCGAGCTTGCTTACAACGATTATAACGAGTATCAGCCAAGCAAGATGGAAGACATTCTAGAGATGCTTGCTCCAGTTGCTGAAGCTGGAAATATTGACGTTATGGGAATGCAATCACATATGACTGCTGGTCTTTCTGTAGATTCATATGTTGAAGCTATGAACACTTATGCTGACGAACTCGGCGTATCAATTATGATTACAGAACTTGATATTGGTGCTCCTAATTCCGCTAATCCTTTGTATGACCAAGGTGTTTATTATCAAGAGTTTTTCGAGGGATTGATTGCTGCTGTTGATGCAGGAACTCCTATCGAGAGCGTCACTGTATGGGGTATCTCAGATGACACATCTTGGAGATCCAATACAACTCCTCTTCTTTTCTCCGGCAACCTAGCAATGAAGAGCGCTTTTGAGGGCGTTGTTTGCGCTATTACTGGCGATGAGCTTACAATTCCTGATGACTATGTCGTAGTAGAAGCTGATTACTCTCCTATCTACGAAGATTATGAGAATGGCGAATTTATTGGCTTCACAAGATATTCTTCTGTTATCGAGGTCGTATCCGATAACCCATACGAGGGTGAGAGTTGTCTTTGTAATTCAGAAGGCACAGCCACCTATGATGGTTACTGTATCGATGTTTCCCGTTTTGCTGGAACTTCAATTCATTACTCCTTCGCTATCAGATGCGATACTGACACTTGTTACTTCACAGCTGATATAGAAAATGAGTGGCCTCATATTGAAGAAATCGACACTTCTTCTGGCGAATGGATTCTAGTAGAGGGCGATTATGATGTTCCTGCAAACCTTACATATTTACAACTCTATTTTGAGAGCATAGATATGACCGAATTCTATTTAGATAACCTTAGTATCATGGTAATAGAAGAAGGGGCTGAAGAAGCTGAGTTGACTGAGGAAACTGAAGAGACTGCAGAAACTGCAGAGACCTCAGAGCAAGGCACATAATTTCTTGTTCTTTTAACAAAAATATTAACGGCACATCTGGTTTTCGCTAGACGTGCCGTTTCTTCATATATAGACATAATATATATGCGATCGAAAATACCCTGACTTGTTTCCTACAGTTCTATGATAGTTGAAACTTGCATGTGAAAATAATATCTTCGTCAGACTTAAATGCAGTAATCGAACCTTTATTGTTTGCAACGATTGATAAAGTGTCATTGGCATTGATTCCATCTATACCTGCAGTGATGTTGAAAGTTCCGTTTTCAATGAATAGATTATCCTTACAGACGATTCCGTGACCTTGAGGCGAGACAATATCAAGAGTCCCATCCCCTGTAATGGTCAGATTCGATTCACAGAAGATAACCGCATCTATTTCATCTTCACCGATGACTGCAAATACACCTGCATTTGAAAGAGTATTGCTACCTGCAAGTGATATTGTTACTGAGCCTGCTGATTTTACATAGACTGGAGCTGAAGTCTCACTCGTGATGTTTACGTTTTCAAGAATTAAATTAACTTCTTCGCTGTCAGAAACGTCAACTATAATCATGTTGTCATCTGTACTTCCAGTGATGAAATATGTGCCTCCGTTATTAATTTCGACAGTTTCAGATGATTCTGACACATCGATTGATTGGGCTTCCGACGTGTCGATATCATACGGAGTTGTTTCAGATCCATCTACATTAACATACGAATCTGAGGTGTCAGGTGTATAGCTGCATCCTACAAAAGCAAGCGATATCACCAATATTACTATAATTGCTATTCTACGCATAATAATTCTCCTTATAATTCTGCTGTTTCGCGTTCCATAAGTGCGGATATGCTAATTTCAAGATTGCCATTACGGCATCTAAGTTTATCTATAAATTCTTTTTCGATTGATAGGTCCCTGAGTGTCACATCATATGTGAGGCGGAACATAGACCCCATGTTTGAGGTCCTAGAAGATAGAAGTCTATAATCTTTTGCATATTCTTCAAAAACCTCATCGAAAACACCAGTATAGTCAAGATCTTCGGGAATTGTTATTCTAAGATTCCTATGAAGGCCCTCATTTTTTGTCCTTCCAAAGTCCATTGCCTGATATACAAGCACAACTGCGCTTATTATCAACGTAAAAGCAACTGCATAGAGTGTTGAACCTGTCCCAGTAAGAATGCCTGTAGCCATCGCCATGAATAGCGATCCAATTTCTTTTGCTGTTCCAGGAGCAGATCTGAATCTAACAAGACTGAAGGCGCCTGCAACTGCGACACCTGCGCCAATATTACCATCTACCGCCATAATAACTACACATACAATTGCAGGGAGAATTGCTAGTGTAGCTACAAAGCTTTTGCTGTATCTGTTTTTGAACATATGCACCAGTACCTGAACAAAACCAAGTACAAGCGCCGCTACAACTGGGATAATAAAATCAAGCATATTTCTTTCCTCCATAATACATTCCGTATTTCGAAAATGATGTTTTCTGTATGTTGTTATCTCTCAGAAATCTAATTAGCCACATTGGAATAGTATCTGATACTTTTACTTCAAGAATTGTCTTATCTTCATCAATTATGCTGTCACCATGAACTCCGTATCTTAGCGATAAATCATAATCGCGAGCTAGGATATTCGAATCAAGTGTAAGTCGGATATTAGTGTTGTCAGTTGAATAGAATGCTTCGCGCTCATAGGATATAAATACCTTGGGGCTTATTTCTTTATAGAATTCTCTGAAGTATTCAATTTCATCTTCTACCTGCGAGCTTCCTGGCTGATTCCCACCAGCTACAAGCCAGTCCATAGCAAGTGTCTCAGGAACAGAAACGCGCCGTTTGTATACAATTGACTCACATTTCTTTTTGAGTTCCACGAATACCTCATCATCGTTTTCGATTTTTTTATAGCTCCTGACCCTCAGTTTTTCTTTGTAAGAAGGCTTGTCAAGTGATAGTCTTATCAGCCTAAAGTTGTCCGTATCAAAGTAGATGTTTCGTATTGTTGTTCGGCCATAAGAGTCTATCTTCATTCTTCCTTCAAGGGCGTCCATAAGTGCCAGCTTTTGCGCACTTTCCAGTATGTATTTGAACTCATACCTTTTAAATGTTGACTGATATGTCATAAATTATTCCTCCGTTCTTAAAGTAAGTGTATTGCTATAACCTTAATTGGAACTTAAAGCAAATTACTTCTTTATTAAGAGAGGAATGACTATCTATTTCTTTGCAGTTTGAGTGATTATCGAGAAAGAACGACAATAAAAATAACCCCTACTCAAAAGAGTAGAGGCTATTCGTTAGTTGGAGGCACCACCCAGATTTGAACTGGGGGTAAAGGTTTTGCAGACCTCTGCCTTACCACTTGGCTATGGTGCCATACCTAACGCGCATAATTAACAGCGCTCAAATATTATGCAAAAGGAATATCCTTTTGTCAAGCTATATCATTCAATTCCAGATAACTTGTCGGGCAAATTGTCCCACAGTTCGTTAAGGTTATCGAAGCGCGCGAATTTGCCAAGTACACCTCTATCGTGCGACGCATAAACGAAAGGGATATCGCATTCACCCATTTCAGGATGCACAGCAAAAGCCAATTTCTCTTCCCCTATGACAAACTGCGAGTCAATAATTTCAGTCTCGTTTGATCCGTCGCTATTGCCACGAGCATCAATTCTGAACCATCCACCCGCATATTCTAAGTAAACGTAATTCAACGCGTGAAGAATCAAAGAAGTATTCATCGTACCATCTAGGCGCAAGTATTGGTATCCAATACCAGCGGGAATTCCACATTGACGTAGCAAAGCACAAAGCAAATTAGCCTTTGCAAAACATATTCCTTCTTTCTGACTAAGTACATCAGAAGCCTTGAACGTCACTTTGTTGGACTTCACGTCGTGTGAGTGCTTAATCTCATCTCTAACTAGAAGAAAACACTGTCTTGCAGTCTCCGCCTCTGGGTCTGGAAAAGCATCTTTATCCGTAGCTATGCTATTTAGCGCTCTCTCCATACAATATTGAGCGATAATACCAATCTTGGGATTTGACATGTCGATAAACTCGCTTCCAATCAAATACTGTGTTATGTCTTTGCGCTGTATCCATTCCATTGCTGATTCCCCCAAAATAAAAATTACAAATTACATACCTAATCTATACTTGAAATCCTGATAACCAAACGACTTCAAGGTCGTAAGTTTACCATCTTCTTCAATTAAACAAATATCTGGCAACTTCATTCCATTAAAAGTATTGTTCTTGCACATCGAATAAATGGCCATATCTTCAAATGCTAATCTCTGACCTATCTTTAGCTCGTTCTCGAAAAAGTATCTCCCAACAACATCACCAGCCAAGCAGGTAGGACCAGCCAAAATGTATCCGTACGCCCCATTATCTGTGCTAGCTTTATATAAAGGCGGCTGATAAGGCATTTCAATAACATCGGGAGCATGGCACGCTGCTGACATATCGAGGATTGCAATCTTATCATCAGCATTTTGAACGATATCAAGGACCGAGGTTACGAGATAACCGGCATCAAGGGCAACTGCTTCACCTGGCTCAAGATAAACCGTCAGTCCAAAAGCCGTTGTAAGTTGGTTAATGACTCCTTCGAGTTTGGAAATGTTATAGTTCTTTTTCGTGATGTGGTGGCCACCGCCAAGATTTATCCACTTAAGCCCCTTTAGAACATCTCCAAAAGTCCTAATTACAGCCTCAACAGTCGTCTCCAAATCTTCAGAACCTTGCTCGCACAAAGTATGAAAATGAATTCCGTCAAGGATATTAATCAGCTCCGGCGACATGAGTTCATCCCATTGCTGTCTAGTGGTACCAAGCCTAGAGCCGCGCGCACAAGGATCATATATCTCATGTCCTTCTTGAGTGCTACACTCAGGATTTATTCTAAGTCCTACAGATAAGCCCTGAGCTTTAGCCCTTGAGCCGTATCGAGCTAATTGAGACGGCGAATTGAACACAATATGGTCTGCATTTTCGAAGATTTCCTCAATCTCATCATCTCGAAAAGCAGCGCTAAACACATGACACTCCTTATTAGGCATACACTCGTGTCCAAGCTTAGCTTCATAGAGACCGCTTGCCTCTGTTCCGCACAAGTACTCAGCAATCAAAGGATATGTGTCATAAGCGCTGAAGGCCTTCTGAGCAAGAAGAATCCGGCAGCCAGTTCTTTCTTGAACGCCTGCTAGAATCTCACAGTTACTGCGAAGCTTCGCCTTATCAATTGCATAGTAAGGCGTTATATGCTCTTCCATAAAACGATTAATCAATACTACTACCGTTCCTTCTTATTCAACAAGAATTGGATTCGTGCTAATTGTCTTAGGTAGTCCGTACTTATCCAACGCCTCAATGAATGGGTCTGGATCAAACTCCTCAACGGTATGCACGCCAGGCGTAGTCCACTTGCCAGTAAGCATCATCAAAGCGCCACACATAGCAGGAACTCCTGTTGTATAACTGATAGCTTGAGAACCAACTTCTCTATAACTTTCTTCGTGATCACAAACATTATAGATGTACCAAGTTTTGTCCTTGCCATCCTTCTTTCCAGTGAAAATACATCCAATATTTGTCTTTCCCTTTGTCTTAGGGCCAAGACTTGCTGGATCTGGAAGAAGAGTCTTAAGGAACTGAATAGGTACTATCTCTTTACCCTCAAACATAACTGGTGTTGTTGAAAGCATTCCAACATTTTCGAGACAACGCATATGGTCAAGATAGCTTTGTCCAAATGTCATAAAGAAACGAATTCTCTTACACTCAGGTATATTCTTTGCCAAAGACTCTATCTCTTCATGGTGAAGAAGATACATATCCTTCTTGCCAACCATGTCAAAATCATATTCGCGCTTGATAGACATAGCAGGAATTTCTATCCATTTTCCATTCTCCCAATAGCTTCCAGGTGCGGAAACCTCACGAAGGTTAATCTCAGGGTTAAAGTTCGTAGCAAAAGCGCATCCATTGTCTCCACCGTTACAATCAAGAATGTCGATAGTATCAATAGAATCAAACTCATGCTTCTTAGCATAAGCGCAATAACTTTGCGTAACTCCCGGATCAAAACCAGAACCTAGGAGCGCTGTAAGTCCTTTTTCCTCGAACTTTTTTGCATAGTTCCATTGCCATGAATAGTCGAAGTAAGCACTAAATCCAAGTTCCTTACATCTCTTCTCATAAATCGCTCGCCATGCTGGGTCGTTTGTATTCTCCGGCTCGTAATTCGCCGTATCCATATAGTTAACGCCACACTCAAGACAAGCATCCATAATGGATAAATCCTGATAAGGAAGCGCAATATTCATAACTAAATCAGGTCCATAGCTTTTAATAAGGCTAACTAGTTCGTCAACATTATCAGCGTCAACAGAGGCCGTCGTAATCTTCGTCTTAGTCTTAGGAGCAAGCTTAGCAGCTAATGCGTCGCACTTCGACTTTGTTCTGCTAGCAATCATTATCTCCTCAAACACTTCACTAACCTGACAACACTTACTTATTGCAACAGTTGCTACTCCACCACATCCAATAATCAATACTCTACTCATTTGCTACCCCCTTTATCGATTTATGCTCAAAGCAATCAAAATCTCTCGTATCAGTTTACACGTGAGCGCTGTAGACGCTCCCGACGTATCAAGCATAGGCGATAACTCATTTACATCTACGCCCACGATTCTGGCACCGCTTCCAATCAAACCAATCACAGCCTCATACAATGCCATGAAGGATATCCCTCCAGCTTCAGGAGTGCCCGTTCCAGGGAGCACGCTGGAGTCTAAGCAATCCAAGTCAATTGTTAGGTAGACAGGCGCATTTGACACCGCCAAGGCCTTACCAAGGTCCTCTATGCCCTCTGTTGTAAATTTATGCATGTGAGTGTGGCTTTTCGCGAAAAGGAATTCCTCCCTTTCTCCACTACGTATGCAGAATTGATGTATTCTCATATCTCCAAGGAAATCATGACAACGTCTCATAACGCACGCATGACTTAACTTCGTTCCCAGATAGTCGTCCCTCAAATCCGCATGCGCGTCAAACTGAACAACGTGCATATCCGGGTACTTCTCATACAAGGCGTTCACTGCGCCAAGAGTTACAAGATGCTCGCCACCAACCATAAATGGGATCTTGTTATCAGAGACTATTGTCCGAACATTATCCATAATGCTATTTACAACGGGAAGTGGATCTCCAAAAGGAAGCTCTAAGTCTCCCTCGTCAAAGACCTTACAACAACTATCCGTCAAATCAGCATCTTGATATGGGCTATAAGTCTCTATTCCAAAGCTCTCATGTCTTACCGCAGAAGGTCCAAATCTAGAGCCCGGGCGATATGAAGTTGTCGAATCAAAAGGCGCACCAAAAAGCACAATCCCAGCTTCATCATATTGAGAATCACATCCAATAAAGCTCTCAACGTTCTTTTGCATACTCATTACTCAACCTCCTCGAGCATCTCCTCCAAGAAGGCTGGTAGATAGAAAGCACCAACATGAAGCCTCGAAGTATAGTACCTCGTCTTCAAATTCAAAGAAGCCCAACGCTTAGAGTCAACATCATCAACTGGATGATACTTCTTACTGGCAAATCCAAATAACCAATATCCAGCTGCATACGTTGGAATATGTGCTTGATATACTCTACATATTGGGAAAGTGCTTGCGATTCTCTTATGGCTTCTTTGCATAGCTACAGCATCCTCTTGATAGAAAGGGCTACCTTGCTGATTCACCATAATGCCGTCTTCCTTCAAAGCCTTATAGCAATTGCCATAGAATTCCTTCGTGAATAGTCCCTCCGAAGGACCAAACGGGTCATTCGAATCGACGATTATTAGATCATATTTATTCTCAAATTTACGAATGTATTTCAGAGCATTGCCATAATTGATATGAACTCTCTTGTCATCAAGCTTACTGGCATTCTCAGGAAGATATTGTCTACAAGCCTCAGCAACCATCTCGTCCATCTCAACTAAATCGATGCTTTGAATTTGGTCATAACGAGTAAGTTCCTTAACTACTCCACCATCACCAATTCCAATTACCAAAACATTCTCTATTTTTGGATGAACGGCCATAGGAACATGCGTTATCATCTCATCGTAAATGAACTCGTCTCTCTCTGTAAGCATTATGTTGCCATCAAGAACAAGAACTCGTCCGAACTCGGGCGTTTCCAAAACGTCAATTGATTGATAGTCACTCTTTTGCGAATATAGCTGCTTATCTACACGCAAGCTTAGCTTCACATCGGGTGTGTGCATTTCACTAAACCATAAATCCATTACTTTCTTATCTCCTATCTTCGAAAAGTCACGTTAAATCACCACATTCAAATTGTTAATGTGAGGATCTGTTGGTCCAGTCATGCTGCACCCCTTCTCCTTAGCATATCCTATGTATTGCAATATTTCATCCGTTACCTTCTCTCCTGGAGCTAGGACTGGGATTCCCGGTGGATAACACATAACAAACTCAGCACATATTCTTCCGAGCGTTTGCTCAAGAGGCAGACTCACTTTCTTCGAATAGAAGGCATTCTGTGGGCTAAGAACTACATCCGGTTCGATATATTCTTGCGAAAGCATTCCCGTAGGGTCCTTCTTAAATAGTCTTCGTATCTCAGCTAAGGCACTAACTAGTCTTTCTAAGTCCTGAACCCTATCGCCAATAGACAAGTATGCCAAAATGTTTCCCAAGTCTCCAAATTCAATCTGAATATCGTAATCATCGCGAAGGATGTCATAAACTTCGATTCCCGCTAATCCCAAATCGAGTGTATGCACACTAAGCTTTGTTGGGTCAAAATCGAATACCGAGTCACCATTTATTAGTTCCTTGCCAAAAGCATAGTACCCGCCGATTTGGTTGATCTCTTCTCTAGCATAATTAGCCATTTCGCATACTTGCTCGAAAATTCTTTTTCCCCTTAAGGCCAAGTTACGTCTGCTTATATCAAGACTAGACATCAATAAATAACTAGCTGATGTAGTCTGAGTAAGGTTAATTATCTGTCTTATATAACCTTCGTTTACATTAGGTCCAGCAAGCAAGAAGCTTGATTGGGTTAAAGAACCGCCACTCTTATGCATCGAGACTGAGGACATATCGGCGCCAGCTGCCATCGCAGATACTGGTAGATTCTCTCCAAAATAAAAATGTGTTCCATGAGCTTCATCTGCCAAGCAAAGCATTCCTGCTTCATGCGCCATATCAACAATAGCTCTTAAATCTGAGCATACTCCGTAGTATGTAGGATTGTTGACAAATACCGCCACAGCATTGGGATGCTCTTCAATTGCTTTTCGAACCTTCTCCCTTTGCATACCAAGGGAAATACCTATCCTCTTATCAACATCGGGGTTAACATATACTGGTATCGCGCCGCAAAGAACTAGCGCGTTGATAACACTTCTGTGCACGTTTCTAGGAAGAATAATCTCATCACCTTGCTTGCAAACAGCGAGAACCATGCTCTGAACAGCACTCGTCGTACCGCCAACCATTAAGAATGCATGCTCCGCTCCAAAAGCGTCAGCCGCCAAATCCTCTGCCTCATGAATAACTGATATAGGATGGCACAAATTGTCCAAGGGCTTCATACTATTAACGTCAATTCCTACGCACTGCTGCCCAAGGAACCTCGTTAGTTCCGGATTTCCGCGTCCGCGCTTATGACCAGGCACATCAAAAGGAACGACCCTCATATTTCGGAAAGTCTCCAAAGCCTCATAAATCGGCGCATTGCTCTGATCTAATTCAAAACCTGGCATTCACTCACCTTCATCATTAAGTGCTTGAGACGTATTATTTTCTTGCAAACAAAAAGCAAGAACTTCGCGTCAAATCGCTGTCCTTGCTACTACTAACAAAAAAAGATAATTGTCAAATAAACAATTATGCTTATTCTTGAAAAGCAATGTGTCAGAGTCTAAATAGCAATTCTGCATTTCCCACTCTTATTGACCATTTCACAAGTTTAGCGCCAATGCACTCTTCGGTTTATAAGAAACCAACTTATAAAATTTGAGCTCTTAACTCTCAAAATATCACTCGCGCAATATCTTGCAATCAATAACGATACTAACCAAAAGCTAATATCAATCGGCGGTGGACCCGGCTGTCCGTATGGCCTCAACCTTCTTCAAGGTGGTCCCAAAATTGCTTCGAAAAGACTCTAATCAATGCATCTTTTCAAACACTTGATATTAATACCATCTTTCACCTCAAAAGTCAATATTCTGAGACTCCGGAGCGCACTTCAAAACCTTGAATTTTTTGGCAAAATAATACACCTAACAAAAATATCGTTAAGTGTAAAAATGGTGACCCGTACGAGAATCGAACTCATGTCTCCGCCGTGAAAGGGCGACGTCTTGACCGCTTGACCAACGGGCCTTATATGGTAGCGGCAATGGGATTCGAACCTACGACCTGCCGGGTATGAACCGGACGCTCTGACCAACTGAGCTATGCCGCCATATACGCGTCATTCAAGTGACGCTTAATGATTTTAGCAACGAAGTCCTAATATGTCAAGAAAAAGAATTGTCCGAATTCAAATCTTCATTAAAACAAAGATACCGACCTCCTCGTAAGGAAGTCGGTATTCGATGTTGCATGAATCAAACGATTGTCCAAAGACAATTACTTAATCTCAATCTCAGCGCCTGCTTCAGAAAGCTTCTTAGCAAGAGCATCAGCCTCATCCTTAGAAACATTCTCCTTAACAGCCTTAGGAGCAGCCTCAACAAGCTCCTTAGCTTCCTTAAGTCCAAGTCCGCAAGCATCCTTAACAGCCTTGATAACGTTCATCTTTGACTCGCCGAAGCTCTTTAGAACTACGGAGAACTCTGTCTGCTCTTCTTCAGCTACTGCGCCAGCATCTGCTGCTGGAGCTGCTACTGCAATTGCAGCAGATACGCCGAATTCATCTTCAATAGCCTTTTCAAGATCGAAAAGCTCTGTTACTGACAATGTCTTGATGTCTTCAAGAATCTTAGTGATTTTTTCACTTGCCATGATTAATTTCCTCCATTAATAAAATAAGTTAAATTGTTCTTCTTAATTAGCCTTCAACAGGTGCTGCTTCTACTGGAGCTTCAGCTTCTGCTACAGGTGCCTCTTCTGCAACTGGTGCTACATCCTCTGTTGCTGCTTCTGGAGCACTAGCTCCGTCCTTCTCAGCTACAGCCTTGATGAGCATTGCAAGCTTTGTAATAGGGTAAAGCAAACCATAAACGACCTGACTGTAAAGAACTTCCTTTGATGGAATCTTTGCAAGAGTCTCAATCTCGCTCTTGGATGCAGCCTTACCTTCGATGATACCGCCCTTAATCTCAAGAACAGCAATCTTCTCAGCATAGTTAGCTAGTACCTTTGCTGGTGCGATGATGTCATCAGAGTAAGCAACAGCTGTTGGCCCAACTAACATGTCATCAAGTCCCTCGATTCCGAGCTCCTTGAAAACAAGACGCAAAGTTGTATTCTTAACTACCTTATAAGTAACATTATTCTTACGTAGTTCACTTCTCATTTCTGTGTCCTGCAAAACAGTAAGACCACGAGCAGCAACAAATACGAAAGAAGCTGAATCCTTACAAGATGCAACAAGATCTGCTACAACCTGCTTCTTAGCGGCCAAAATCTTCTCACTTGGCATATCGGTATTCCTCCTTGTTAGAATATTAAAACCCCTCATGTCAAAGACAAAAGGGGTTTAAGCATCATAAAATAATATCTAATCTGCTCTCGCACCTCGGTAGGGAGTTCGTTAGAACAATTAAAACCTACTGTCTTTGGTTTGAAGAATATTAACTTGTTAATGTGACAATAAACTAGTATCGAATTAAGCGAACTTAGCTCCGTTAAGTCTAATGCCAGGGCCCATCGTAGCAGAAATGGAAGCACTCTTAATGTACTGTCCCTTTGCAGCAGATGGCTTTGCCTTGATGATAGCCTTCATAATTGTATCAAGATTCTCTTCAAGCTTCTCTTGACCAAATGAAACCTTACCAATTGGGCAGTGAATGATGTTTGTCTTATCAAGACGGTACTCAATCTTACCAGCCTTAATCTCGTTAATTGCCTTTGTTACGTCCATAGATACTGTGCCGGACTTAGGGTTTGGCATAAGTCCCTTAGGACCAAGAACCTTACCTAGACGACCAACAACACCCATCATATCTGGAGTTGCGATAACAACATCAAAGTCAAACCAATTCTCACTTGTGATCTTTGTTACCATATCTTCAGCTCCTACGTACTCAGCACCAGCCGCTAGAGCCTCATCAGCCTTAGGACCCTTTGCGAATACGAGAACCTTCTTTGTACGACCTGTTCCATGAGGAAGAACAACTGCGCCTCTAACCTGCTGGTCAGCATGACGTGAATCTACGCCAAGACGAACATGTAGTTCAACTGTCTCATCAAACTTTGCTTTACCTGTCTCCTGCACAAGACGAACTGCCTCGGAAGGATCGTAGGCTACGGAATTATCTACGAGCTTTGAAAGCTCTGTATACTTCTTGCCCTTTTTCATAATATCCTCCTATATCAGTTGTCTTCTACAACGATACCCATACTTCTTGCTGTTCCTGCTACCATACGAGCACAGGACTCAACACTTGAAGCGTTTGTATCTTGCATCTTAACTTCTGCGATCTTCTTACACTCTGAGAAAGAAATCTTTGCAACCTTTGCTGAGTTTGGCTTTCCTGAACCCTTCTCGATTGTGCAAGCCTTCTTAAGCAATACTGGAACCGGTGGAGTCTTTGTAATGAAAGAGAAAGTGCGGTCTGCAAAAACAGTAATTACTACTGGAATGATTAGACCTACATCCTTTGCTGTTCTATCATTGAACTCTTTAACGAACTGCTGAATGTTTACAGCATGCTGTCCAAGAGCTGGTCCTACCGGTGGCGCTGGTGTTGCTTTGCCTGCAGGTATTTGTAACTTAATGTAACCTGTGACTTTCTTAGCCATATTGGCCACCTCCCAATTAATCTTACGCTCATCTTATCCAATGAAACGTTATTCCTAAGGACTTGTATTCCAAGTCCGGATAAGCAAAAAATTAGATTTTCTGAACTTGTATGAAGTCAAGTTTAACTGGTGTCTCTCTACCAAACATAGAGATGTTTACCTTAACTTGCTGCTTCTCGTAGTTCATTTCTTCAACGACACATACGCTATCCGCAAATGGTCCGCTGATTACTCTTACTGTAGAACCGATGTCATAATCAACATCTGGAACCCAGTTAGTTGCAAGTCCCATTGCTGCTAAGTCACTCTCAGTTAGTGGGAGTGGTCTATTAGCATTAGGGCCTACGAAACCTGTAACTCCACGAGTATTTCTGATGATATACCAGATCTCCTCGTTATAGATGAGCTTGGCGAAGACATAGCCAGGGAACTTTTTGCGCTTTACAACCTTGCGCTTACCGTCCTTAACTTCAACGGTCTCCTCAACAGGAACAGAAATCTCCTGAATCATCTCCTGGAGTCCTCTATTCTCGACAAGCTTCTCAAGAGTCTTCATAACTTTGTTTTCATAGCCTGAATACGTATGAATAACGTACCACTTGGCTTCCATACCTTCTGACATTAGTAAGCTCCTCTTTGTACGCTCGTTAGTAGATAGTATCAAATACTACAAATTAACCAGCTGTTGAACTAGTCTCTTCGCTTGTAGTTGTAGTAGCTTCTGTCTCAGTAGCATCTTCTGATGCCTCTGTCTCAGAATCTGACTCAGCAGCTGTGGTCTCCATTGCAGCAGTAGTAACCGCTGTTGTAGCAACCGTTGTCTGCTCTACTTGCTTATAGAATTCAACCTTCTCAAGAATCCACTTCGAGCCATTTCCGACAAAAGTTAGAAAAATGGCAAAGAAAACAATAACAACCAACACTACAGCTGATGTCTGCTTTAGCTTCTCCTTGGAGGGCCATACAGCCTTCTTCATCTCGAGGCGAACGTCTCTGAACTTCTGAGCTATGCGCTTAAAGATATTCTTCTTCTTCTCAGCCATTTCATTACCTCTTCTGTAACGCTAATTACTTCGTTTCTTTGTGAACTGTATGCTTATGACAGAAAGGACAAAACTTCTTGATCTCAAGTCTCTCAGTGTTGTTCTTCTTGTTCTTATAAGTCTGATAGTTCCTCTGCTTACAATCCTCACAAGCTAATGTTAGCTTGTCACGTGAACCGGCCTTTGCCATGATATATACCTCCAAAACTAAGTTGTTTCCCACTTCGCAGGAGACAAACTTTCATTGCAATAAAAAAAGACCTCTACGGGTTAGCGAATGAGATTGTACCACGCCAGTGAGAGTGGTGTCAATGCGATATTCCCCAAATATCCGCGAAATCTCTTAATATTTAACTTCTTCTACTACGAAGCTCATTCGTAACTTCGTCAAGTGTAATTCCCATTTCAGCCATGAGTACAAGAACGTGATACTCCAAATCGGCAATCTCTGCTATTACCGCTTCTTTGTTGTTCATAGCAGCAGCAATTACGGTCTCAACTGCTTCCTCACCGACCTTCTTAGCAATCTTCTCAGTTCCCTTATTAAAAAGGTAATTTGTATAAGAGCCCTCGACTGGGTTATCTTTTCTATCCAGAATTACATTGTAAAGTTCAGTTGTTACGTCCATTCCTGTATCTCCAATCTGTTATTTCTTATCTGCATCGATTGTCTTTCTTTTCGAAAAATCTATTCTACGCTCTCGCCATCCCAGTCATCTAATTTTGTGTAAAAGCACGACTTATTATTTGTGTGACACGCGGCACCGGTTTGCTCAACCTCATATAGAAGCGTGTCGCGATCGCAATCGATTCGGCCTTCTATGACTCTTTGAATGTGACCGGAGGACTCGCCCTTCTTCCACATTGCTTTTCGAGAACGAGAGTAATAATGCATGAAACCAGTATTGCTTGTCAACTCGAAAGCCTCATAACTCATATAAGCCATCATTAGAACTTCCTTAGTGACGGAATCAATTGTGATAGCTGGCACAAGCCCATCAGAATTTTTCTTCATCCCCTTCCAGAACTTGATCAGCTTGTCGTTGGAGCGAATAACAATGCCCTTTTCGGTCAAGAAGCGCTTGAGATCGGATATTGATATCTCGCCAAAATGGAATAAACTTGCTGCGAGCACGGCATCCGCCTTGCCAATCGTAAGGCCATCGTAGAAGTCTTGCATAGAACCTGCTCCGCCAGATGCAATTACTGGAACTGGGACATTACTAGCGATAAGCGAAGTAATCTCATTATCATATCCGCTCTTTGTTCCATCCTTATCCATACTAGTTAGCAGAATCTCGCCACAGCCTAGCTCAACAACCTTTTTGGCCCAATCTAATGCGTCAAGTCCTGTTGGCTTCGTACCGCCAGCAATTACAACCTCGCAGCCTGATGGAAAAATATCTTCTTGTCCTTCACGACGCTTGACGTCGATAGCTACGACGATGCACTGTGAACCAAACTTCTTAGATGCTTCGCTTACAAAATCAGGGTTTAAAACAGCTGCGGAATTAAGTGATACCTTATCTGCTCCGGCATTAAGAATGTCACGGATATCTTCAACTGTTCTGATGCCGCCTCCGACAGTAAATGGGATGAAAACTTCATCAGCAACGCGACTAACCATATTAATAACGGTATCGCGTCTTTCTAGTGTCGCAGTTATATCTAGAAAAACTAGTTCGTCGGCACCTGAGAGATTGTAGGTCTTGGCACACTCAACAGGGTCTCCCGCATCACGCAAGGATACAAAGTTCACGCCCTTCACTACTCGACCGTCTTTAACGTCGAGGCATGGAATTATACGTTTCGCAAGCATTTTTCTAGATCCACCTTTCCTTCATATATTGCTTTTCCAACAATTACTCCCGCACAGCCGCTGTCTTTAATATGAATTACATCTTCATCTGATCCTATTCCACCAGATGCAATAATGTCTATTCCTGTTTTTTGAACGAGCTCCTTGGTTGCATCAAAAGCAGGGCCAGTTAGCATCCCATCTCGGCTAATGTCTGTGAAGATAATCGTCTTCGCGCCAAGAGACACCATCTGAAGCGCAAAATCGGTTGCCTTAACTCCGCCGCCCTTTGTCCAACCATCTACAGCTACCTCGCCATCGTGGGCGTCAATTCCAATCGCAATACTATCAGGATATTTTTGTAACGCTTCCTTAGTAAACTCCTTATCCTTAATAGCTGAAGTTCCAAGGACGCATCTTTTTACACCATACTCGTTGATCCACTTCTCAAGTGTTTCCATGTTGCGGATTCCGCCGCCAGTTTCTACCAACAATCCGGTTTTGCAGGCAATTTCCTTAACAATCTCGTAGTTTGTTGGAACTCCCGATTTCGCTGCATCTAAGTCAACAATGTGTATCCATTTGGAACCAAGACTTGCAAAATTCTTTGCAACAGATAGAGGGTCATCAGAATAAATGGTCACATCATCGTACTTGCCTTGCTTAAGGCGCACGCATTTTCCAGAAAGCAAATCTATAGCTGGCAAAATATACATTTCTTAAGTTCTCCTTGCAAAACGTGTTAACATTGAAAGCCCAACGCTTCCGCTCTTCTCTGGGTGAAATTGTGTCGCGAAAATGTTGTTTTTCTCAACGGACACACAATACTTGACTCCGTAGGTCGTATTTGCCGCAACATCTTCTTTTCGCGAAGGAATGCAGTAATACGAGTGAACGAAATATACGTAGCCGCCTCCCGTAAACAAGCTCCCCGTCGTATCTTCCAAGCTGTTCCAACCCATCTGCGGAACTTTAAGGCCAACATCGACTGTCTTATCCTTAGGAAATCTCACTACGCGACCGGGAATAATCCCAAGCCCATCAATAAGCTCCCCATCCTCAGATCCTTCTTCAGATCCGTCGAAAAGTAATTGCATCCCCAAACAAATACCAAGAAATGGCTTGTTTTGGTTTACTATGTCCTTCAGCACAACATCAAGTCCTTGACTTTTGAGCGCCTCCATCGCAGGTGCATACGCCCCCACTCCAGGCAAAACTACACCTGAAGCATTTGCAAGAACTTGTTTGTCGTTTGTAATACAGGACTCGTAATTGATATAGGAAAAAGCCTTTTGCACCGAAGCAAGATTGCCCATTCCATAATCGACTATTGCTATCATTCAATTTCCTTTCCAGTTAACTTGGAATAACACTCGCAATACTTTTCGGAAGTCTTTGCAATAACGTCATCAGGAAGCTTTGGAGCAGGATATGTCTTGTCCCAATCTAATGTTTCAAGGAACTCTCTTAGATATTGCTTGTCAAAACTCTTTTGAGCTCTTCCTGGCTGGTAGTCAGACAAATCCCAGAATCTAGATGAATCCGGTGTAAACATCTCGTCTGCAACAACTAGCTGTCCATCTATCTTACCGAACTCAAACTTAGTATCAGCTAGAATTAGACCTTTAGTAAGAGCATACTCAGAAACCTTTGTATACAAGGCCAAGGATGAATCTCTCAATGCCTGTGCATCCTCAATACCAATTAAATCAACCAGCTGATCATAAGTAATATTAATATCATGACCAGTATCTTCCTTAGTTGATGGGGTGAAGAGTGGAGAAGGAAGCTTATCACCTTGTAATAGACCTTCTGGCATCTTGATTCCGCCAACAGTACCGTTTGCGTTGTATTCTTTTAGAGCAGAACCTTCAAGGTATCCTCTAACGATACACTCGGCAGGAAGCATCTTTACTTTCTTAACCAGCATCGAACGTCCCTGTAGTTCTTCCTTATACTTGGAAAGACCCATAGGATACTCCTCAGGGTTTGTGGATATTACGTGATTAGGAAGGATATCCTTTGTAAAATCAAACCAGAAAGCCGAAATCGAGCTTAAAACCTTACCCTTATTTGGAATTAACTCGTCGAAAACAACATCAAAAGCCGAAATTCTATCGGTTACTACCATAAGAAGTGAATCACCAAGGTCATAAACGTTTCTAACCTTTCCCTTCACAAAAACTGGTAAATCAATAAAATCAGTATCTTTAATCAACATGAACTTCTCCTCCACTTTTCAAGCCTTATGCAGGCTATATTATCAAATTGTTTCTTCTCATACGCTTCGAACTCGTTCGAAAAGAATATTATAGAACGCCTTTGGTAGAATTAACACAACCATTTAACGATGGGTCAATAGAACAAGCTTCCTTTAGCGCTCTAGCAAAAGCCTTAAAGATAGCCTCTGCTTTGTGATGATCATTCGCACCGTAAGGCGAGCTTATGTGAAGCGTAATTCCAGCATTGAAAGCCAGTGCTCGAAAAAACTCCTCAAACAACTGTGTGTCCATCTCTCCGCACTTATCAGATGAAAAACTTGCGTCGAATACTAAGAAAGCTCTTCCCGATATATCCAGAGCACAATTTCCAAGCGCCTCATCCATAGGCACAGAAGCATTACCATATCTTCTAATTCCAGCTTTATCGCCAATTGCTTCAAGCAAGGCTTGTCCTAGTACAATTCCTGTATCCTCGACGCTATGGTGCGAATCAACATTCAAATCGCCCTTACAAGATATCGCCAAATCCATTCCAGAATGACGAGCAAAACTATTAAGCATATGATCAAAGAAACCAATGCCCGTGTTAATTTGTCCGTTGCCACTTCCGTCAATGTTTAGCTCAACCGAGATAGATGTTTCCTTGGTCTTCCTCTCAAGAGTGCTTGTTCTAGGCATTTTTTAACTCCTCCTTAATCGCTTCCACTATAATCGACATTTCTTCGTCGGTACCAATGGATATTCTTAGGAATTCTTTTACAATTGGCTTGTTAAAATACCTTACAAGTATACCTTTTTGACGAAGTTTATTGTAGAGGCTTTCGGCAGTAATTTCTACCGGAGGCTTCACAAAAATAAAATTCGCTGATGATTCTGGTACAAAGAACCCCATTTTACGAAATTCTGCCATTGCATTCGTTCTAGTACCAATGAGAGCTAACCTGTTTATCTCGTAATTCTCCACATCCAATATTGCAGCCGCCGCAACTTTCTGAGCAATTCTATCAACAGGATACGAATTGAATGAGTCTCTTATTTTTATCATGCCCTCAATTAGTTCCTTAGAAGCAACAGCATATCCTACGCGAAGTCCCGCAAGACCATACGACTTGGAAAGCGTTTGCACTACCACCAAATTAGGATACTTATTCACAAGCTCAGCTGCCGACTCGTACTTTGTCTTAAACGCCGCATAAGCCTCGTCAATAATTACAACACTATCAGGATTTGCTTGCAAAATTCTCTCGATGTCCGCAATAGGCATCGCAATACTTGTAGGTGCGTTCGGATTTGCTATCGCTACTCCGCAGTTCTCTCTTACGCAAAAATCGTCAGGATCTATGGATAAATCCTCACCTAAAGGTATTTTAATAAGCCTCGTGTCGTAATTTTGCGCATAAACAGGATAAAAGCTATAGGACACCTCGGGAACTAGAACCCCTAGATTCGTATTGTATTTCTTTTCGAAAAAGGCTTGCCAGCAAATAGCTAGGACTTCGTCAGACCCATTGCCAACAAAAACATTTCCACGCTCTAATCCCGTTATCTTCGCAACAGCATCACGAACTATAGTCGAATCAGTGTCTGGATATAGTCTTAGTTCCTGAATATCGAATTCTTTCAGAACTTTTTCGCACTCCTTTGAAGGGCTGTATGGGTTCTCGTTTGTATTGAGTTTAACGAGCTTACAATCTGTCTTTGGCTGCTCGCCCGCGACATAAGCTTCTATCTCGTTTGTTTTTTTATTCCAAAACTTACTCATATTAATTCTTCTTTCAATCATTCTTCATTCTAGCTTCAATAGCCTTGGCATGGCACTCGAGGCCCTCACTATACGCGAATTTCTCCACGTAGGATGCAACTTGCTCAAGTGACTCCTTGTTATAGTTGAGAATGCTCATTTTCTTATAAAAATCGCCTGTATTTAATGGCGAAAAGAACCTAGCCGTTCCCGACGTAGGAAGTGTGTGATTAGGGCCAGCAAAATAGTCTCCAAGTGGCTCCGGTGTGTAATTCCCAATGAATACTGCGCCAGCATTATTAATCTGTTCTAAAACTTCATCGCTATTCTCAACACAAAGCTCCAGATGCTCTGGGCTAATCTTCTCTGAAAATTCTATTGCCGTCTTAATATCGTCAACTACTATGATTGCACAATAGTCCTTAAGCGATTTCTCGAGTTGAACTGTTCTTGAAGCCTCATCTGAACGTCTATCTACAGCCTTGAGCACTTCATTTGCTAGTTCCTGAGAAGTTGTAAGTACAATTGCCGAAGCCATTACGTCATGCTCAGCTTGAGAAAGCATATCTGCCGCAACAAATTCCGGCTCTGCTGAATCGTCAGCGATGATTAGTATCTCTGAAGGGCCTGCAAACATATCAATATCTACTTGTCCGAATACTAGTCTTTTCGCAGTATTAACATAAATATTTCCAGGACCACAAATTTTGTCTACTTGTGGGATGGTTTGTGTTCCATATGCCATAGCACCTATAGCTTGTGCGCCACCAACCTTATAGATTTCAGTTGCACCCGCGATTGTCGCCGCAACTAGAATTACAGAGGCAATCTTGCCATCTTTTTGTGGCGGTGTGCAGAAAACTAGATTCTTTACTCCTGCTACAGAAGCAGGGATGCAATCCATTAGTACTGTTGAAGGAAGTGGTGCCGTGCCGCCTGGAACATATACGCCTACTGTAGTTAGAGGACGAACCTTAACTCCAATTTGTGCGCCTTTTCCAGTTTCCATCATGAAGCCTTCTTCCTTTTGCTTCTCGTGGAAGGTCCTTATATTTTTTGCAGCCATCTGAATTATTGACATGAGCTCAGGATCGATTTCCTTCATAGCTTCATCAATTTCTTCCTTCGTTATCTTCATTGATTGGCTTGTAAGTGTGACACCATCAAACTTCTCGGTGTATTTTAGTACTGCCTCATCACCGTTAGCTTTGATATCATTAAGTACATCTTCAACTACACTTACAACGTCCTTCTTAACCATCTTCTCGCGAAGACCTAGCTCTTTACAAATCTCATTTAGATTCTCGCTAGTCCCTTTTATCATCTTGCACTTCATAATGATTCTCCTTAAACCTTTTTATTTATTAAATCGGCTTGGGTTCTAAGGCTCTCAATCATTGGCTTAATCTCATTAGCCTTCATTTTCATAGATACGCGATTTACAACTACTCGTGCCGAAATATCTGCTATAGTCTCAAGCACGTCAAGTCCATTCTCTTTAAGCGTTCTTCCTGACTCAACAATATCAACTATTACTTCAGAAAGTCCGATAAGGGGTGATAGTTCGACAGAGCCGTTAAGCTTAATGATTTCAACGCTTTCCTTCTTAACATCTTCGAAATACTTGCGAGTAATATTGGGATACTTTGTTCCTACTCGCTTGTTTGGTATTGCATCGAGATTTCCCTTAAGTTCAGTCCTTCCGCATACACACATGCGACACTTTCCAAAGCCAAGATCTACTACCTCATATAATTGTTTACCTTCTTCAAGAAGCGTATCCTTACCTACTACGCCAATATCAGCTGCTCCATATTCAACATATGTTGGTACATCAGCTGGCTTTGCCATGATAAATCTAAGTCCCGCCTTTGTATCCTCAAGTATCAGCTTTCTACTCTTCTCCTTAGCAGCAGTACAGTCATATCCTGCTTTCTCTAGCAGCTCAATTGTTTGCTCAGCCAGTCGTCCCTTTGATAAAGCTATTGTTAGCATTAGTTGTTTCCTCCCATATCTGCATTGCTCTCATTGATATAGAATGATGCTCCGATTCTTCGAGAATCAGCATACTCATCTAGCTGAGATTCGTTCATTTCTGCAGTATCAAGAATTACTATTGAGCCTGAAGCTCTAAGCTTCTCTGCTAGAGCTATTGCCGCGCTTCTAGCTCCCTCAACTTTGTTGTCGTAACCTACTATAGCGTCCGCAACACCTGTAATGCACTTCTTCCCTTGACGCATTAGTGCTGTTATCGCTAGCGAAAGACCTAGAGAGAAACCAACTGCTTCAAGATCTCTTCCAAATACATTTACTACCTTGTCATATCTTCCGCCGCTTATGATTGGAAATCCAACCTCGTATGTAAATCCTTTGAAAATCATTCCTGTGTAGTAGTCAACACTACCAAATAGTCCTAAATCTATATTCACATACTTTAGGAAACCATAATCGTCAAGGATATTAAGAATCTCGCGTAGGTTCTTTAACGCCTTTGAAGCACCCTCATCAGTAACTCTATTTTCGAACAAATCAACAACTTCATACGTTCCCGTCGACTCGCTTAGTAATGACAAGGTTTGATGCTCATCCTTAGATAAACCAAGCTTTCCAGCCACTCTATCAATTGACACTGAGTCCTTAGCTGCAATTGCATCCTTAAGATCTTGTACTATACTCTCCTCCATGTTAAATTGACGAACAATTCCATTGAATAATTCAACTTGACCTACAGATACTTGCAAATCCTTGACCCCAAGCTCAAGAGCGGAACGAATAGCGAGTGCAATAACTTCAGCATCACTATTTGAGCCTGTCTCGCCCAAAAGCTCTACGCCAGCTTGTGTGAACTCACTTTGCTTTCCTCCGCCAATCTGACTATATCTATACATATTCTCTATATAGCAAAGCCTTATCGGAGTCTTCTCCTCGCGCATTATAGTCGCCGCAAATCTAGCTGCCGGAACTGTGCCATCATATCTAGCACAAAGTAAACGACCTTTGCTATCCTGCATCTTATATAAGCTCTCTTCAGACACGAAAGATGTCGAAGTATATATGTCGCAGTACTCAATTCCAGTCGTCTCTATCTCGTTATATCCATTAAGCTCGAAAAGCCTGCGAAGCTTAGCCTCTGACTGCTTCTTGAAAGCGCAAATGCCTGGTACTGTATCCGTAAAACCATCTGGTGTATAAAATCTATTATTGCCCATTTCTGTTCTCCTATTCCGCAACACTTTAGTACACTAAAGTGATTTGTGCTTGTTTAAGTATACCTTTGCATTAGTTATATGTCAAACAAAGTTTTCGCGGTATAATTGCATATAAAGAATTTTTTATAAGGGTGGTGCTTTATGTTAGATAAGATTGATCTATCAAAGTCTTTTTCCAAGAATCAGGCCAAAGAAATGTTATCTTCGCTTGAGCCTAAGCTATCGCTATTTCAGCGTGAGCTCAAGAATTTGAACATTCCTGTTATGATTGTGTTTGAGGGATTAGATGCCTCCGGCAAGGGTACCCAAATAAGCAATTTGATATCTCCTCTAGATCCACGAGGATTTGAGGTTTTTACAATTGGTAAGGAGACCACTGAAGAGAGAATGCATCCGTTTATGTGGCGCTTCTGGACTAAAACTCCAGCTAATGGAACAATAGCTATTTACGATGGAAGTTGGTATCGTCGCGTTCTTCAGGATGTTTTTAGTGGTGATGAGACAAGAGAGTCTTTACCTGCCTCCCTGGATGCAATTAACTCGTTCGAAAAGCAATTGGTCGATGGCGGAATGCTTATTGTAAAGTTCTTTTTCGTGATATCCAAGAAAGAGCAGAGTAAGCGTTTCGAGAACTTGCTAAGCAAGAAGTCTACTTCTTGGAGAGTCACAAAAGACGATTTGGATCGCAATAAGAATTATGACTCCTTTATTAAGCTAAGCGACGAGATGCTTCTTGCAACCGATACCGAGTATGCAAATTGGACGATAGTCGAGGCAACGGACAAGGAATATGCTCGCGTTAAGGTCTTAAATCAAGTAGTAAATGCTTTTGAGGAAGCAATTGAGACTGTAAGAACTGCACCAAAAGGCATAGTCGATGATGGCTTTTCTTCTTGCGAGATGACAGGTTCGGCGCTAGCAAAAGCAGATTTGACAAAATGCATTAGTGATAAAGAATACAAAGACAAGCTCGATAAGCTGCAAAAGAAGCTTGGACTTTTTCATAGTCAATTGTACGCAAAGAGAGTTCCTGTGGTTCTCGTTTTCGAAGGCTGGGATGCTGGAGGCAAAGGCGGCGCTATTAAAAGACTAACGAACGCTTTAGACCCACGAGGCTATGTAGTTAACCCTTCCAGCGCACCTAACGACATAGAGAGAAGCCACCACTATTTGTGGAGATTTTGGAAAAAGATTCCTAAAGATGGGCACATTTCGATTTTTGACCGCTCTTGGTATGGTCGCGTTATGGTAGAGCGTATTGAGGGTTTTTGCTGTCGCCAAGATTGGGAGCGCGCCTTCAAAGAAATCAATAAAATGGAGAAGCAGTTCTACGACCATGGAGCTGTAGTACTTAAGTTCTGGATGCAAATCGACAAAGACGAGCAAGAAAAACGCTTCAAAGAGCGTCAAACTATCCCCGAAAAGAACTGGAAGATTACAGATGAGGATTGGCGTAATCGTGAGAAGTGGGATTCATATGAGAAAGCCGTCGACGAGATGCTGATTCGTACTTCTACAGAACACGCACCTTGGATTATTGTCGAAGGAAATGACAAAAAGTATGCCAGAATTAAGGTGATAGAGACTGTCGTTGATGCACTCGAAAAGGCGTTGAAGAGTAAATAACCTCGCCTACACAACGCCCTATTTGTGGTAATTCTCGTTGTTCGCGATTTTGAAACCTCTATAAACTTGCTCAAGCAAAATAACTCGCGTCATTTGATGCGTCAATGTTATTTTGCCAAGACATACCCTGAGGCTACTTCTATCTAAAACGCTTTGGTCTATTCCTCGGCTACCGCCTATAGCAATTGTTAATTGAGATCCTCCCTTAGTGAAGGCTTCAACCATATTAGAAGACAATTCCTCCGAAGTCAGCAGCTTTCCATGCAAATCCATTACCCATAGGATATCACTATCGCTAACCTTCGAGAGAATGAGCTCGCCTTCCTTCTTAATGGCTTTGTCTGCAGGTAATGAGTCCGGGCTATCCGCAACCTCAATTATCTCGACCCTGCAAAATCTCGAAATTCTTTTGACGTATTCGTTAATCCCATCAACTATCCATTTCTCTTTGATTCTACCGGGACATACAATTCTAAGCTTCATAGCACTAGGCCTCTGGAAGGCTCATATCTATTTGCTACCCACAATGAGTAATCCTCATCGAGAGTATAGTAATTCTGAGAAAGATAATGCTTAACGGTATTGAATGCTAGCTCAGGCAAATTGTTATTCTCCGACAAATGCCCAAGGATAAACTGGTGTGTTCCATTCTCGAGCAAATGCCTGATCATCTCTGCGCAATCTGTATTGCTTAAGTGCCCATCAGGTCCGCCAACACGCTTCTTGAGCATGTAATCATACGGTCCATTCTTAAGCATATCAAGATCATAGTTAGATTCGATTAATACTCCATTTGCGCCTTCAGCCATACCTCTGATCTGCTCCGTCACATGACCTAAATCAGTCATAATAACGCATGCCTTACCCTCGGCCTCAACCTTGAAGCATACTGACCCTTGTACATCATGAGGTGTAGAGCAGGTAAATATCTTTATATTCTCATCAAAATCAATAACGTCGTTCTCGTTAACTACAATATCCAAGTTGGAATCGTGTTCTTTCTTGCATATTTTCGCGATATATCTATGTGTGCTCAAAGTCGCAAAAATCGGCGCACGATGCTTCCTTACGAATACATCCACGCCACTTACGTGGTCACTATGCAAATGAGTTATGAAAATTCCATCAATATGGTCGGGATCTGTTCCAACAGACCTTAAAGCCTCGTCAATTCTCTTGCAAGACTGTCCCAAATCAAAAAGCAGATTCTTCCCACAAGCTCTAACAAGAATCGAGTTTCCACTACTTCCACTAAAAAGAGGAATTAATTCCATAATATCTTCCCCTCAAAATCAAGCTTCTGAATCCATCTCGAAAAGCATGTTGTCGACTTTCTCTATTGATCCACCAAGACACCGAATCTTATCAATTATATTCTCGTATCCTCTATCAATCTTACCTGCATCCATAACATATGATACACCTTCAGATGCTAGCGCCGCACAAACCAATGCCGCTCCAGCTCTTAAGTCCATTGCCGATACAGTAGCAGACTTGAAGTGATCTACACCATTAACAAGAGCCACCCTATCGATGCAATTGATAATAGCTCCCATCTTACTTAACTCTGGAATATATTGGAATCTATTCTGCCATACATTCTCATGCATTTTACTCATGCCATTGGCAAGACAAAGCAGAACTACAGCTTGAGGCTGCAAATCGGTCGGGAATCCAGGATAAGGCGATGTCTTGAAATTAGTTCCCTCGATCGTAACTCCTTCTTGCTTATATACTCGAATAGACTCGTCGCCCTCCTCAATCGTATAACCCATCTCACGCATCTTTGCGGACAACGGATCCATATGAGTAGGAATCAGATTATGAATAGTTACATCACCATTCGTAACAGCCGCAGCAATCATATAAGTTCCAGCTTCAATTTGATCTGGAATTATTGAGTATGAAAAATTACCGCGTAAAAAAGGAACTCCAACAACCCTAATCGTATCGGTACCAGCACCTCTTATTCTTGCTCCCATTGCGTTAAGGAAGTTTGCAACGTCAACGATATGTGGTTCCTTAGCCGCATTACTGATAATCGTAGTTCCAAACGCCTTAGCTGCAGCTAACATTACATTAATAGTTGCACCAACGCTAACGATATCCAAGAAAATCTTTCTTCCAACAAGAGGATCGGCTTCTAGAGTTACAATTCCACCTTCAATCTCTCTTGGATCTGCTCCTTTAGCACCCATCGCCGCAAAAGCCTTCAAATGCAAGTCGATTGGACGTTGGCCAAAATTGCATCCGCCTGGCATACGAAGAGATGCCTTTCCTGTTCTAGCAAGTAAAGCTCCAAGCAAATAATAAGATGCTCTGATTTTCGAAACAAGAGGGCCTACCGCCTTATACGTATTAATTGTTCTTGGATCAATTTTGAGAGTATAAGGTCCATCAAACTCGATTGTTGCTCCTATGGACCTACACAATTCAATCATTACCCTAACGTCAGATATGTCTGGAACATTATCCAAAACACAAGGACCATCAATCATCATAGCCGCCGCAAGAATTCCAAGTACAGCATTCTTGCTTCCGCTTATGTTAATATCGCCACGTAATGGCTTACCGCCAGTAATCTTAAAAGAATATGAACCCACTTTACTTCTCCGGACTCTAGACTAAGTCGTCATTTTTATTTAGTGTACTTAAAGGGCTTGTCTCATCCAACACCTTACGAACGGCCGATTGTTTCTCGACCTCTTCAGCCTTGTTTGTATCACCATTAAGAGCAGAATTATCCGTCGATATTACTGACGAATTTCTACCGCTAACATTATACATTTTTTTATCTAGTTTTGGGTGAATATGTACTGCTTGTTTTTGCGATATGTGCACTAATTGTGGCTCGTTTCTTGTCGAATCGGTCATATATTTCGTGCTAATCTGAATTACAGGCTGTGAAAGCATCTCCCGAATTCGCTTCTTCTCCTCTAAAACTTCCAGTTCACGCAACTGCTCCACCGTCATCGTCGCTGGCTCTGGCTGCTCTTGAAAGTTTTCTGAATACTCTTGCTGAACTTCCTGAACATTCTGCTCATTCTGAACTTCCATTTGAGCCTGATCATAGTATTCTTCTTCCTGTTCGATTAGCTCATCTTCTTCGTAAAAATCTTCGTCTTCTCCATACTCAAGAATAGACGGATCAACATATAGTAAGTCGCTCATTAAATCCTTGTATCTTTCATCTCCAAGGCTCTTCAAACAATCAATCGCAATTTTTCGATCATTCGCACTTGCAGCTCCAGCGCCTTTGTAACTTGCTTCGTATTCCTGTGCCGCCTGCTTCATGTCAGCATATCCTCTTGATAGCGCAGCTTCATAAGCCTCGCTGACCAAATACTTTGTAGCCGTCTCATAGTATGGAATTGAAGATACAACCCCTGCCTTAACATCATCGTAAACTCTATCGAAAACGGTTGAAGCCAAAGGCAACGTAAACGTAAAAGTCGAGCCCAAAAGAGGCTGTGACACAACCGTTATGTTCCCGTCATGCGAATCTGCTATCTCCTTGGCGATAGCTAGTCCCAAGCCAGAACCGCCAACCTCTCTTGACCCAGAATTATCAACCCTATAGAATCTCTCGAAAAGATGGTCCAAATCCTTTTTCGGAACTCCTCGTCCATTATCAGATACTTGAATAGCCATTCTGTCTTCAAGAATATCAATTGATACTTTTATCTCATTAGGCTCACTTTTACCTTCAAACTCAATATACTTTATTGCATTTGTAAGCAAATTCATTACAACACGTAATATCAGCCTATCATTACCATATAGAAGCGGATATGCCTTCACTTCTGGCTTAATGAATCGAACGTTTGCAGAACTAGGGTAATCAACAATGCCCGTTATCGCCTTCGATATTAAAGAATTCACATCAAATATCGTCGTCTTATTCGCTTGTGAGCACATCGATAGAACTAGAAAATCTTCAACAATGTCTTGCATTCTAATTGCATTGTTCAATATTCTCGAGCCCCACTTCGATATTTCCTCGTAACTAGGCATCTTGTCTTTCTTGATGCTACGAATAAAATGCTCCGAAGCCCTTATTACCGTTAACGGTGTCTTCAACTCATGTGACACATTGGCCGCTAGATCCTTTTGTCTTCTCTCGTCATCCTTAATCTTTGTAATATCTTCAACAATTACCATAGTTAAAGAAGATCCAGCCAAGCTTGTCTCGTCGTCGTCGACACTTACATCAGAACCAAAAAGCATGCTTCTAATTATCTTAATCTCATAAATCTTGCTGTTAACAACATAATTTGCTCGAACTACTTCATTTGGGTTCTCGTTTGCAAGTAAGAAACTTGACTTAAGGTGATTCTCTTTATCATATGTATTAAGAAAATGCTCCATAGTATCTGGAATTCCCGCTTTAAGGAAATCCCGAAAATCAAAAACATTCTTATTGGCATAAATAACGCCACTCTCGTTATAAGCTATTATACCGAGACCGACGTTATCAATTATCATCCTTTGAACTCCACCAGTTCTGGCCTGCTCATCAACCTTCTGGTATAAGTGCTTACGAAGGGACACATTTCCAATAAAAAAGCCAGCAATAACACCTATTGCTAGAAAAACAGCGGCAACAATAATAGCGCCTAACGAATATTGCGAGATATTCAAATTAAGCATCGCAATTACCAAAACCAACATTTACATTAAATCCTTTGGAAATAGATATCCCGTTCCTCTTCTAGTAAGTATGTACTTAAACTTCGTTTGATCTGGTTCTATCTTCTCTCTCGTGCGTCTAACCGTAACATCAACAGTTCTCTCGTCACCCAAGTAATCATACTCCCAAACCTTATTCAGCAATTCGCTTCTCTTACATACGCGACCTGAATTCGTCTCCAAATACTTAAGTAATTGGAATTCTCTATTGGTAAGCTCGCAAGACTCCTTGTACTTAAAAGCTTGCATTGCATCAAAATCAATAATTAACTCACCGTCTCCATAAACATGACGGTTGCCCTCATCACTAACCTTGTTAATTTCTTGCTGAATCATCTGTGTTCTACGCAATTGAGCCTTAATTCTAGCAACCAAGACTCCTGGCTCAAAAGGCTTGGATAAGTAGTCATCCGCACCTATTCGAAAAGCCTCAACCTGAAAGTCAGTCATGTCGCCTCTTGCTGTCAGAAAAATGATAGGTGTCTTATATCCCGCTGCTCTAAAATCCTCAGTAAACTGAAGACCATTGTAATCCTTCATCATCCAATCTAGAACTATTAAATCTGGCTGCTCTTGCTCTGCTAATCTATAACCCTCTCTACCATCAGTTGAAGATAGAGCTTCAAATCCAAATGTTGTAAGAACATCTGTTACTGTATCGCATATTGTCTTCTCATCATCAACAACAAGTATCTTAGACATACGTTCGCCCCCTAATTAATCGCTAAAATAATGTTAACAATAATTCGACTAATTGGCAATTAGAATATATAAAAAACCCCTTCACGCTTACTCGCGCAAAGGGGTTATATAATCCGGCAGCAACCTATCTTCCCGAGCCGTTACCAGCTAAGTATTGTCGGCACCATTGAGCTTAACTTCTGTGTTCGGAATGGGAACAGGTGTGACCTCAAGGTAATAACCACCGGAA
>Ga0116162_10000158_pt1 | contig 56181 bp, 59 predicted proteins | sample AD_UKC105_MetaG_FD_89875 | JGI IMG/M metagenome (GOLD analysis project Ga0116162, IMG submission 89875) | Active sludge microbial communities of municipal wastewater-treating anaerobic digesters from Hong Kong - AD_UKC105_MetaG | ecosystem: Engineered > Bioreactor > Anaerobic > Digestate...
CTTTTGTGACATTTTTTGCTACGGATAGGGAAAGCGAAGAGCAGGGAGCATAGCGTAAATCTGTCATTGCGAGCGGAGCGAAGCAATCTCCTTATATTTGAACTGCTCCGGAGATTGCTTCGTCGTCCCGCGAGACGCGGGACTGCGCGCAATGACCTCAAATATTCTGTACCCGCTACTCCCCCTCATCAGAGTTAATCAGAGTAATCAGGTGCAAAAATCTCCAGGGTCCGTGACGGTGTTTTTTTACGCCATGCTCTATGCTCCATGCTCTCTGCTTCTCTCCCCCGAACCCCGAACCCTCTTCTTTTCCCGCTTCATGCCCTTTATGGTTAAAAAGAGCATAAAGCATGGAGCATAGTGCAGAGAGGGTCTCTTTCATCTGTGTAAATCTGTGGACTCCTTCTCTTCCTGAACCCGCTGTTTCCCCTTCATGCCCTTCATATGGCAGAATGCTCCCTGAACCCCGAATCCTCAATGCCCTTCGCTTGGCACGGGAAAAATCCCCGGGACTGCGGGGGTGGAACCCACGGCCGGGAGGATGTAGACTTATACAACGCTATTTCAAGCACCCGGGAGGAACTTGAATGGGAAAGACGGTCAGGATCATGCCTTGCCTGGACATGATGAACGGGCGCGTGGTCAAGGGCGTTCACTTCGTGGATATCAAGGACGCCGGTGACCCGGTGGAATGCGCGCGGGCCTACTGCGCGAACGGCGCGGACGAACTGGCGCTCCTGGACATAACGGCCACGGTGGAGGAACGTCCCACTATGCTCGACGTGGTCAAGCGCGTGGCTCGTGCCGCGACCGTGCCGTTCACCGTCGGCGGGGGAATCTCCGACGTGACCGCCGCCGAGGCGGTCCTGAAGGCGGGAGCGGACAAGGTTTCGGTGAGCAGCGCCGCTTTCAGAGACCCCGGCCTGGTCGAGGAGATGGTCAAGGAACTGGGAGCCGAAAAGGTGACGGTGGCCATCGACGTGGACCGAAACGCCTCCCTTCCCTCGGGCTACGAGGTCTATATCGACGGGGGACGGACCGCCACCGGCGCCGATGCGGTCGAGTGGGCCAAGCGGGTCGACGGGTACGGCGTACCCGTCATCCTCCCCACCAGCAAGGCCGGGGACGGCGCCCGGACCGGGTACGACCTGCCGGTGATCCGGGCCATCAAGGGGGCGGTTGCGGCCGAGGTGGTCGCCTCCGGCGGCGCCGGGGAACTGGCTCACTTCTACGAGGCGGTGGAAGCGGGGGCCACCATCCTCCTGGCCGCCTCCGTCTTCCATTTCGGAATTATCGGCATCCCCGAGCTGAAGGACTACCTGCGCTGCCTGGACGTCCCCGTGATCTGAAAACCGCCGACGGGATCGCTCCTGGCCGAGATACGAAACCAAGTAACGGAGTTCCGTCATGATCGAGCGAAGCGAATCGCCTTACGTCGCGCATGTCTTCGTCTGCACCAACGACCGGGGGGGAGCGCGAAGATCCTGTGCCGACCACGACAGTCCGCTCGTCAAGGCCAGGCTCAAGGCCGCCGTCGCCGAGAAGGGGTGGAAAGGGAAGGTCAGGGTCTCCACGTCGGGATGCATGGGGCTCTGCGACGGCGGACCCAACGTGATCGTTTACCCCCAGAAAATCCGGTTTTCCGAGGTCTCCCCCGACGACGTCGACGAAATCGTGGAGGCCATCGGCCGTATCCTGGCGGATGGTTGAAAAAAACACGGAGGCAGCGGGAATGGCGAAAAAAGGGCCGACCACGGTAACGGAGTACATCGAGGCCGCCGTGCCGGAGGCGAGGCCGCATCTGCGGACCCTGTATCGGATATTGAAGACCGTTGCGCCCGCGGGGACGGAAGCGATCAAGTGGGGGGTGCCGGTGTTTTGGGAGGGCCGGGTCCTCTTCGGCTTCGCCGCGTACAAGGCGCACGTCAGCTTCGGGCCCGGGGAAGCCGCCGTCGAGCGCTTTTCCCGGGAACTGGCGGAGTTCGAGTCCGGCAAGGGCACGGTCCGGTTTCCTTACGATCGGCCCATCCCCGAAGACCTGGTGCGCCGGATCGCCGCCTTCTGCGTCGCCGTCCCGCGAAGCTGAACAGGGGCTTGGAAAGCAAAGAGCAAAGATCTGACCGTCGAACTCTGCCCCTGAAGATTTTTGCACCTGATTTCTCTGATAGGGAAAGAATTCAGAATACAGTATTTAGAATTCAGTAGTCCCCCACGTTGCCCCCTGGAGATTTTTGCACCTGATTACTCTGATTAACTCTGATTGAGAGAGGAATGGGGCCCCTGAACCCTAAAGGGTCCGTGGCGTAGGTGCACTCTGCTCTATGCTCTTTGCTCCCCTCCTGAACCCTGAACCCTCTTCTCCCCCTACATGCCTACATGGTGAGGTTCACCCCCCCGTCTTTCAGCGTTTTTTCGGACAAATGTCCGAAAAAACGCTCAACGACGGCGGGGAAGGGGCTTATTCTGTAGTTTTCTGGGAGAGGGCGAGCGATGAAACGAATCTGCGTGTTCTGCGGCTCCAGCCCGGGTGCGGACCCGGAGTACGTCCTGGCCGCCCGCCGGCTGGGGCGGGCCCTGGCCGCCCGGGGCCTGACCCTGGTCTTCGGAGGGGCCCGGGTCGGCATCATGGGGCAGCTCGCCCGGGCCGCGCTGGAGGCGGGCGGCGAGGTCATCGGCGTCATCCCCCGGCAGCTGGTCGAGATGGAGGTGGCCTATGCCGCGCTCCCCGAGCTGCGTGTCGTGGAATCGATGCACGAACGCAAGGCCCTCATGGCCGAGCTGGCCGACGGTTTCATCGCCCTGCCCGGCGGCCTGGGCACCGTCGAGGAGTTTTTCGAAGTTTTGACCTGGGCGCAGCTGGAGATCCACCGCAAGCCCTGCGGCCTGCTCGACACCCGCGGGTATTACCGGAAGCTCATGGAATTCCTCGGTCACGCGGTCGAAGAGAAGTTCATCGAGCCGGTCCACCGGGAGATGATCCAGATCGACGAAAGCCCCGCGGGGCTGCTCGACAAGTTCCGGGACTATCGGGCGCCGCGGGTGAACAAGGCGGCCTGGATCCGGAAATTGACCGACGAGATCTCGCCGTCGCTCGACGTCCCGTGATGCGCGGACACTGAAGACGAAGAAAACGACATTGGATTCGTCATCGGGGTCGCGGGCCGGACGATTCCGGTCCCGATAGCGATGTGGAATTACCGAAAAATTCCCGCTCCCCGGCCGGAAACCGGGAACCGTCCGGCGGGGAGCCGAGGAGAAAGATAATGAAAACGTTCAACGTGGAACCGATCGGCATTATCCATTCCCCCTTCGCCACCAAGGAGGAATGCCCCATCCAGCCCGGCCTGAGCGAAGCCCCGGGCCGCGTCGAGGTCTTCCCGCGGTACGGGGAAGGCCTGGAGACGATCGAGTCGTTCACCCACATCTATCTGTTCTACGTCTTCGACCGGGCGGGGGAGATCATGCTGTCGCGGCCGACGTTTCTGGACGACGACCGGCACGGGGTGTTCGCCTCCCGGCACCCCTGCCGGCCCAACGGGATCGGCATGTCCATCGTCCGGCTGGAGGGTCGAACCGGGAACGAACTGAGGGTGCGCGGCATCGACGTTCTCGACGGGACGCCTCTGATCGACATCAAGCCCTACATCCCCCGGTTCGACTATTTCGAGAACGCCGGAAACGGCTGGGTGGAGGGAAGGGACAACCGGCCCAAACCCGCCGATCGCGAATAACGGGATAACGTAAGCAGCCACGCCGGAGAGACGGACGGTGAACATCACCCCGAACGTCCACGCCCTGAAACACGGGTTCTCGATCCCGCTCGCCCCGGGCCTGAACCTGCCCCGGTTCGTCTACTCGTTCGTCATCTTCGGGGAAGAGGGAGTCTACCTCATCGACAGCGGCGTGGCCGGCGCGCAGAAGCCGATCCTGGAGTTTATCCGGGAACACGGCCGGTCCCCCGGCGAGGTCAAGCTGCTGCTTCTGACCCACTCCCACGCCGACCACATCGGGGGCGCCGCGGCCATACGGGAGGAAACCGGTTGCCGGATATCCGCCCACCCGGCCGAAAAGGGCTGGATCGAGGACATCGACGAGCAGTTCTCGCGGCGCCCGGTGCCCGGGTTCAAAACCCTCGTCGCCCGCCCGGTCGCCGTCGACGCCGTCGTAGCGGACGGAGAAACCATCGAACCGGAGCCGGGCCTGAGCCTGCGGGTCATCCACACTCCCGGCCATTCCCGGGGGTCGATTTCCCTGTTTTCGCGGGAGGAACGGGTGCTGATCTGCGGCGACGCCCTGGCCCTTCCGGGGGACCTGCCCATCTACGAAGACGCGCCGGCCGCCCTGAACTCCCTGATCGAACTGAAGAAGGTCAGGGACGCGGACTGGCTGCTTTCCTCCTGGGCCGAGCCCGTTCCCGGTTCCCGGGCCGAGGCGGAACTCGAGCGGGGGATCGGCTACCTCAAGGCCATCCATCGCTGCGTCAGGGAGATCGAAAACGCCGGGGAACTCGCCCCGATGGACCTGTGCCGCCGGGCCGCGGAAGCCCTGGGGCTGCCCCCCGCCGCCGTCAACCCCCTGGTGGCGGCGTCGCTGCAATCGCACGTCGCCAACCGGGACAACCCTCTGCTACTATAAACATCGAGACGAGCGACTCGAATCCGAACCGGGTCGAACCTGCGCCGCTCCCGGGATCGCTTCAAGGAGGCTCAGATGATTCTTTTTTCGTCGAGAAAGCTGGAAAAGGCGTTGGTTACGGGAACACTCGACAACTGGGTCAAGGCGAAATATATCGTTATCCCCGCCGTGGTTTTCGCTCCCTTCGCCGCGACGGTGGCGTTCTTCAGTCCCCGAATCGGGGAAAAGCCTTCGGGACTGTATCTCCTGACACAATTCGCGTTTTATATCGCCACGATGTTCATCACCTACTTCGGCATGAAGCTTTGCTTCCGGGCGAACGAAAAGATCGACGGGAAGAACTTCATCGAAAGATTCAGCATTCTCTTGTTGCCCGTCGCCTTGAAGTTATATTGCATCTGCCTCCCCCTCACCATCGTCGCCACCATGATTGTCTCCGCCCTCGTCGGAGCCGATTCGGGGCTTATCCGCGCGAACCTTCTTATATTCGGGCCGCTTATGGTTGTTTTTCCCCTGATTTATTATGCGCTTCTGTTCAGGTCGTTCCGCCGGCTCGGCTATTTGTTGAGACGGATCAACCATGAATAAACCGACGCACGCTCTTCGGGATCCCGAGTCCCCTTGCTATAATAGACAATAGATTTCTCCGGATGACGACGGCCCCCGGGGCCTCGTCGCGGCGGTTCGCGCGGGACGGAGAGGGAGGAATGCTCGATGCCGTTTTATCTGATAATCGCGGTCGACGTCGCCGACGCCGAAACGTACTCGGAGTACGTTCGAAAAGTCTCCGGGATCGTGGCGAAACACGGGGGGAAGTACCTCGCCCGGGGCGGCGAAGTTATCCCGATATCCGGCGGTTGGAACCCGGAGCGGGTGGTATTGATCGAGTTTCCCACCGAGGAACTGGTCCGGAGATGCTTCCGATCGCCGGAGTACCTCGAAATCGCGCCCCTGAGAGAGAGGGCGACCCGGACGAAGGCGATCGTGGTCGAGGGGTGCGACAGCCGGGAATCACCACCCCAATGTTTGCGCGGCGGAGCTTGATCCGGCCCCATCGGACAACCCCACATAATCTGGGCGGAAGATATACATGAGTCTATTGAGCGGTTTTCTTACGGTCGTGTTCCTGACTTCCGCGAATCCGCGCCCGTCGCCGCCGCCGCCCCCGGCGGCGTACGGGCTTTCGGCAAACGACCCCATCCCGGTGGGAGGGGAGTCGTTCGAATCGGGTCCCCGCTACGAACGCGCCTACCTGAACCATTTGCGGGGTCCCCGGGGAGAGCGGATCGCCTACGAACGGACGGGGAGCTGCTGCCCTTTCGAGACCCCCAACAGCCCCTTCGGCGCGGGGCTGCTCGATGTCTACCGGGTAACGTACCCGGGGATGGCCGAACCGGTTGACTTGTATCTGAACATGTACGACCCCCCGCCGGCACGCGCACCGTCCGCTCCCGTTCCGGCGCCGCCCGGGTTCACGTATGTTGAATAGGACCAGTTGCAAAGGAACGGCCGGAACATGATCGACGTTCGCGGTATTCGGCTCGAGGATTGGGAACTGGTGAAGGCCGTGCGCCTGGCCGCGCTCCGGGATTCTCCGGAGGCGTTCGCGGAAACCTACGCCGAGTCCTTGGCCCGTCCCGACGGGTTCTGGCGGGACCGGGCGCAGCGGAGCGCCCGGGGGGAGAGCGCCATCACCTTCCTCGCCTTCGCCGGTGACGAGCCGGCGGGGATGGCCGTCGGCCTCGCGGACGAAACCGGTCTGTCCGCCGCCTACCTGGCCGCCGTGTGGGTTGCGCCCCCGTTCCGGGGCACCGGTCCCGCCGCCTCTCTGGTCGCCGCCGTCGCCGGTTGGGCGCAGTCCCGGGGCGCGGCGGTTCTCTTCGCGGGAGTGCGGCGGCGGTACTCCCGGGCCGAGGGGTTTTACCGCAAGATCGGTTTCGACGAGCCCGTGGGCCCGGTTCCCGACCACCCGGCCACGCGCGGCTGCGGGATCGTCCTGATTAAAAAACTCGAGCCGCGGACGGGTCCGTCCCGGGGGACGGGGTTGTGAGAAAAGCCGTGGCCGCCATTCTCTTGATCGTCCTCCCGGCGGCGGTTGTGCTCGCGGGCGTCTGGATCTTTCTCCCCTTCGCGTTTTTCGGCCCCCGGGCGGTGAAGGATGCCTGTCTCTCCTTTTTCGAAAAGAACGAGACCGTCCGCTCGGGCGAAGCCTACGGGTTCCGCGTGGGCGAGACCAAGGAACAGACTTTCGCCGCCGTCCGGGAACTCTTCGCCGAGGGGGAGTTCTCCGGTCTCGCCCCCTGGGCGGACCGGGACGGATACTATCGGGTCTATCCCCACCTCTTCGGCTACCAGCCGCCGGAGAAGTTCGTGGAGGTGTTCGCCGATTGGGATTCGTGGAAAATCCGGGGCTTTTCCGACGGAGAGACCAAAGAAGTCCAGCTTTTCTTTACCGGGCCGGACAACGATCTGCGGCAGATCGATCGGACCCGGGAAACGTCCGCCGGCTGGCCCACGGAGTATCCCGACGCCTGGCCGGAGAAGGACGGGCTCCCCGCCGTCCGCCGGGGAATGTCGCCGCGGGAGACGTTCGCCGTCCTGGTCCGGTTGGCGGAGCATCCAGGTTACGAGGGGATGGAGATGGCTCCGCTGTATCTAGCCTGGCGCTCGATAAAGCACCTTACGCCGGAGGAACTGGAGAGAATTCTCCCCTTCGACGAGTGGTATATGCGCAAGAGCGAAACCCCTTTCACCACCGACAGCATCCATCTCGGCTTCACCGACGGCAGGCTGACGGAGATCGGCAGGTACCGGAGTTACGACCCGTTCCCGATGTAAGGAGGCGAACCGGAGGCCGCCCTCCCGGGCGGCGGATAAGGCGGTGGCCATGAGCGCCCTGGACCGGCTGTTGGAAAACGCGGACCCCTCCCTGGAGTACCAGGCGACCCGCGACCTCCTCGGGGGGGCGCCCCGGCGCTGCCGGGAGCTTCGGGCGCGGATCGCCGCCGCCGGCCACGGGAAGCTGCTCCTGGACAAGCGCGGCCCCGACGGCCACTGGGGCCGCGGCGCCTACGGCCCCAAATGGACCTGCACCCACTACGTCCTCTTCGAACTGCTCCAGCTCGGCCTCGATCCGGACAACCGGGCCTGCCGGGAATCGGCGGAGCTGCTCCTGCGCCATCCCCGGGGGAAGGACGGCGGGATCAACTACGCCCGGACCGTCGAATACAGCGACGTCTGCGTCAACGGCATGCTCCTGTCCATCGGCGGCTACTTCCGCCTCGGGGAGCGGCTGCTGGAGACGCCGGTCGATTTTCTGCTCGAGACGGAGATGGCCGACGGCGGCTGGAACTGCGAATACTTCCGCGGGGCATCGCGCAGCTCCCTCCACACCACCATCGCCGTGATCGAGGGCATCGAACGGTACCTGGCTTCCGGCGGATCCCGTCGGGCGGGGGAACTGGAAGCCGCGAAAGCGAAGGGGATCGAGTTCATCCTCATCCATGAGCTCTACAAGACCCGGACCACCGGAGAGGTCATCAAGGACGAGTTTCTGAAATACGTCTTCCCGGTGCGCTGGAAGTACGACATTCTGCGCTGCCTCGATTATTTCCGGGAAGCGGGGTTCGGCTACGATCCCCGCCTGGAGGCCGCGCTGAGAATCGTCGAGGAGTCGGGCCGGAAGACCGGCCGATGGAAGGGTGGGGCCCAGGCCGGCAGAACCTACTACAGATCCGACTCGGGCAAATGGAACACCCTGCGCGCGCTGCGGGTCCTGAACCACTTCGGCCGGGAGACGCCCGGAATATGATCACAAGGAGGAAGAAACCATGGCTAAAACCGCGTTCGTGATGTCGGCGCTGCTGGCGCTCCTGGGAGCGGTCCTGACCGCCGCCGGGATCTTCGCCCGGGTCATGCTCCCCAAGATCGGCTACCTGGTCTTCTCCGCCTCGGGCCCGGGGAGCTACAGCCCGGGGAACTACGCCGTCGACCTGGGGGGCTACTACACCCTGACCGGGGCCTGCCTGGCGGCGGGCGTCGTTCTCTGCGCCGCGTTCTACCGGGCGGGGAGAAAAGAGCCTCGCGCCTAGGGCGAAACCGGAGATGGAAACCTACCGGGGCGACGTACTCCTTCTCCATGGCGGTTCGCACGGGGCCTGGTGCTGGGAAGAGGTTCTCCGGGAACTGGAGCGGGCCGGCTGCCGGGGACACGCCCCGGACCTGCCCGGCGCCGGGGCCGATCCCACGCCGCGGGCGAGCGTGACCTTCGAGTCTTGCCTGGCGGCGGCGACCGCCTTCATCGAGTCCGAGGGGATCGAGGAATTCGTGCTGGTCGGCCATTCCCTGGCGGGAATCCTTCTTCCCGAGCTGGCGGCCGCCCACCCCGGAAAAATCCGCGGGGTCGTCTTCGTGGCCGCGTTCGTCCTAAACCGGGGCGAGCGGGTCATCGACCTGATCGCGCCCGAACGGGTCCCCGAGTATCGCCGTCTGGCCGAGGCCGACCCCGGGCGTTCGGTGATGCTTCCCTACGCCGCCGCCCGGGAGCGCTTCTTCAACGACCTGGACGAAGCCGCCGCCCGCGCGGCCTACGCCCGGCTGACCCCGCAGCCGCTCGCCCCCTACTTCGCGCCCGCCCGACTCGACCCCCGCGGCGTCGGGTCCCTTTCCCGCTACCTCGTCTGCCGCCGCGACCGCAACCTGCCCCCCGGCGTCTGCCGCGGCTACGCGGCCAAGTTGGTCGTTCCGGTCGAGGAGATCGACGCCGGTCACGACGCCATGCTCTCCCGGCCGGCCGAACTGGCGTCCCTTCTCCTCCGCCGGGGCCCGGCCCGCGGCGACAACTGTGCTTGACACTCCCCGAAGCATTTCCCTAGTATGCCCTTCGAGGTTCGGGCGATTAGCTCAGCGGGAGAGCACCTGGATCACAACCAGGGGGTCACTGGTTCGAACCCAGTATCGCCCATGCGGCCATGCCTTTCGGCGCCGGCTCAACGAAGGAGAGGAAATGAGAGACGACCTCCGGCAACTGTTGCATCTCCAGAGCGTGGACATCCGGATGTCCGAGCTGGAGGAGGAGAAACGGGGGCTCCTCTCCCACCTGGAAATGCTGGACCGGCGCATCGCGGAGCAGGAAGCGGCGGCGCGGAGAGAAAAGGAAGCCTGCAACCAAGGGCAGGTGACCCTGAAGATGCTGGAGCTCAAGGTCTCCGAAAGGAAAGGCCAGATGCAGCATCACCAGCAGCAGTCGGTCAACGTCAGGAACAACCGCGACTACCAGGCCCTGATGAGCGAGATCGAAGGATGCAAGGCCGATATCAGGCAGATCGAGGACGAGATGCTCGAGGCCATGGAGCAGATCGAGGCGGAGCGCGACGAGCTGACCCGGATAGAAGCCGACCTCGACCGGGCCCGCGAAGAGTTCGGCGCGGAGAAGGAGAAGGCCGGGGCCGAGATCGAGTCGATCGATCGGGAGCTGGCGAATCTGGCCGCCGAACGCGTGGCGGCGGCGGCGGGGATGGACGGGGAGAACCTCGAACGTTACCAGCGGATCTATGACAACCGCAAGGACCGGGTGGTGGTCCCGGCCGTCGACGGATCCTGCCAGGGTTGCTACATGCAGCTCACCCCCCAGCAGGCCAACGACGTGCTCAAGGACGACCGGCTGTACTTCTGCGAGAACTGCGGCCGGTTCCTCTACCTCCCCGAGACGGAGGAGGAACCCGGTTCCGAAAGCTGATCAGGGGCGGAGTGGCGGTCGCCCTCCCTCGTCCGCGGGGGAGGGAGGAAAGTCCGAACTCCGCAGGGCAGGGCGCCCCGGGAACACCGGGGGGGCCCGGGGGGAGACGCCCGGGCCACGGAAAGTGCCACAGAGACGAGACCGCCGATGGCTCCTCCGGGAGCACAGGCAAGGGTGAAACGGTGCGGTAAGAGCGCACCGCCCCGAGGGCAACCGAGGGGGCACGGCAAACCCCGCCCGGAGCAAGACCAAGCAGGACCGAGGCGCGGCCCGCGCCGTTCGAGGTCCGGGTAGGTCGCACCGAGCCCGAGGGCAACCGAAGGCCCAGATAGATGACCGCCCTCCCGCAAGGGAGAACAGAATTCGGCTTACGCCCGCCCCGCTTCAGGCCGGGGCCGCTTAACGGCGGCCCCGGCTTTTTTTCCCCCCGAGCGGCCTCCGGTCCCCTTTTCTGAACCCGAGGCTCCTCCGTTTCCCGCCCCGGCGCCGGCCGGATTCCGGTTAAAAGCCGGTCCCTCATAAAAAACAGAAAAAATTTTTGACAGTGGGGGGCTCGCATACTATTATGGCACCAGGTGGGGAAAAGTGGGGGAAAGTGGTGAATCTGGAGGTCTCGGGTGTTCCTGGGCGAATACAGACATGCGGTCGATTCCAAGGGGCGCCTCTTTATCCCCTCCAAGTTCCGTTCCCGGGAAAACCAGCGGTTTTTCCTGGCCCGGGGCCTGGAAAAATGCCTCTTCGTCTTCCCCGAGGACGAATGGGAGAAATGGCAGTCCCGGATCGGGGAGATGGACATGATGAAGCGGGATGCCCGGGCCTTCAACCGCTTCTTCTTCGCGGGGACTGCCGAAGCCATCTGCGATCGCCAGGGCCGCATCAACCTCCCCGAACACCTGATCGAGTACGCCGGCCTGGGAAAGGACGTGGTGGTGATCGGAGTCTCCTCCCGCTTCGAAATCTGGAGCGAAGAGAACTGGAAGGCCTACGAAGAAGAGTCGGCGAGCCGCTATGAAGAGATTGCCGAAAACCTTGTCGAATAGTCCGGGGACGACCATGAAGCCGAGAACCAGAAATCTGATCGAGTTGATGTGCCTGAACAAGTGCATGCGGCCGGACTGGGGTTTCACCGTCCGGTACCGCCTGCCCAAGGCGCGGGCCGTTGACCGAAAAAAGTAGCCATGCGGCCCGGTCCCACCGGCCGGTGATGGTCGGGGAGGTGCTGGAGTACCTGGCGCCGGGACCGGGGAACCGGGTGCTCGACGGCACCGTGGGAGCCGGCGGGCACGCCGAATCGATCCTTGAAAGCTTGGGGCCGGACGGATTCCTGCTTGGGGTGGACCGCGATCGCGAGATCCTCGATGAAGCCCGGGAACGCCTGGAGCGTTTTTCGGGCCGGGTGAGGCTGGAGAAAGGCAACTTCGCCGAACTCGGGGAGATCGAGCCCTTCGACCGGATCCTTCTCGACCTGGGGGCGAGCAGCCTCCAGCTGGACCGGGCGGAACGGGGTTTCAGCTTCCGGGAGGACGGCCCCCTGGACATGCGGATGGATCGGGACGAGGCCACCACCGCCTTCGACCTGGTCGACAGGCTCGGAGCCGCAGAACTGGCCGACCTGATCTACCGCTGGGGGGAAGAGCGCGGATCTCGCCGGATCGCCCGCTTCATCGTCGAACGGCGGCAGCGGGAACCGATACGGAGCACCGCCGACCTGGCCCGGATCGTGAGCCGCGCCCTGGGGCGCAGGGGAAGAATCCACCCCGCGACCCGGACGTTTCAGGCCCTGCGGATCGGGGTGAACCGGGAGCTGGAAAACCTGGAGGCTTTCCTGGCCCGGGCGCCCTCGCTCCTGCGGCCGGGAGGGAGGATCGCGGTCATCTCCTTCCACTCCCTGGAGGACCGGGCGGTCAAGCAGGCCTTCCGCACCTGGAAGAGGGAGGGGTGGGGCGAAATCCTGACCCCCAAACCGATCCGGGCCGCAGAGGACGAAAAAAAAGAGAATCCGCGCGCTCGCAGCGCCAGGCTGAGGGCGGCGCGAAAACATAACGGGAACAACGTACCCGGGGAATGATCATGAGAGAAGCAGTCATACAGTTCGAACGCGCCGGAATTTCACTGCACGGTTTTTCCCGGCACCTGGGGGCTTTGATCGCGGTCGTGCTGCTTCTGGGGTTGGGCAGCCTCTGGATCCAGGGCCGCAAGGTCGATGTCGGCCGCCAGATCAAGGCGCACGAGCAGGAACTGGCGGAACTGGAGAGCCGGATCACCGGAGTGCAGAGCGCCCTGGCCCGCCTCGAGGCCCCCGCGGTCATCCGGGGAAAGCTCCTGGAGCAACAGATAACCATGGTCGTTCCCTTCCCCGAGGACATCGTCCGGCTGGACGGTTCCCCATCACCTTCCGGCGCCGTTTCGGCGCGGGCGGGAGGCATGTCGCTGGCCAGCGCGATTCCATGAACCCGGGAGAAGGGGGGAACGGCCGGAGCCACGCGGGTCCGGGTCGTTGGTAGGAAGAGTTCACAGAGCGAGAACCGTCATTCTGGCCGCGATGCTGTCGATCTTCGCGGCCGGCGTTCTGGCGAGACTCTTTTTCGTTCAGTGCCTGGGCCATGAAGTCTGGATCCACCATGCCGTCGACCAGCACCGCCGCCTGGGAAAGATCCCGGCGCGCCGGGGCAACATTCTCGACTCCCGGGGGAGCGTGCTCTCCTGCAGCGTCGATTCCCCCTCGCTCTACGCCGTTCCCCTCGAAGTCGACGACCCGGCGGCCGCGGCCGCTCTCCTGGCGCCGGCGCTCGACCTCGACTACGAAACCATCCGCGCCCGACTCGATTCGGACCGCAGCTTCACCTGGATCAAGCGCCACCTCTCCCCCGGAGAAAAGGAAGCGGTCGAAGCCCTGAACCTCCCGGGGCTGGGCTTCCGGGTGGAGAAGAAACGCGTGTATCCCAAGGGAACCATGCTCTCCAACGTCCTGGGGCTGACGGACGTGGACGGCAACGGCATCGAGGGCCTGGAGGCGATGTTCGACCGGCAGCTCCGGGGCCGGGACGGATGGCGCCTGACCGAACGGGACCGCATGCTCCGGGAGGCGGTCTGGTTCCGGATCGAAGACATCCCCCCCGTGGACGGATGTTCGCTGGTCCTGACCGTCGACGAGGTCATCCAGGATATCGCCGAGGACGAACTGCGCCAGGCCGTCGCCGAACACGAAGCCGCCTGGGGTACCGCCCTGGTCATGGACTGCAGGACGGGAGACGTGCTGGCTCTGGCCAATCTTCCCGATTTCGACCCCAACCGTTTCCCCCGCCCGGCGGCGGGCGTGCGCCGCAACCGTGCGATCACCGACCCGATCGAACCCGGCTCCACCTTCAAGGTATTCGCGGGGGCGGCGGCCCTGGAAGCCGGAGTGGTCACCCCCGAAACCAGTTTCTACTGCGAGAACGGCTCTTTCCGGATCGGGGGAGTGGTTCTCCACGACAGCCACCCCCTGGGCACGCTCACCTTCGCCGAGATCATCCGTCACTCCAGCAACATCGGGATGGCCAAAGTGGGAATGCTCCTGGGAGAGGACGACCTCTACCGGACCTTGAAACGTTTCCTGGTCGGGGAAAAGACCGGGATCCAGCTCCCGGGGGAGTCGGCGGGAATCCTCCGGCCGGTCGGCCGCTGGAGCAAGATCTCGCTGCGCAGCATCACCATGGGGCACGAAGTCTCCCTCACGCCGCTGGGCCTGCTGATCGCCTTCGCCGCCTTCGGGAACGACGGGATCGTCCCCGCACCCCGGCTGGTGAAACGGATCGAGACCGCGGACGGCGCTGCGCTCCGGTCCTACCCGGTCTCGAACCTGGGCCGAGCGGTCGCCGCCGCCACCGCCGCCGAGATGCTCGAAATCCTGACCACGGTGGTCGAGGAAGACGGCACCGGCTCCCGGGCCCGGATTCCCGGCTACCGGGTGGCGGGGAAGACCGGGACCGCCCAGAAACCGGGGCCGGACGGAACCTACTCACACCGCCTCTACCGGTCGCTCTTCATGGGAATGTTCCCGGCGGGCGACTCCTACATCGCTATTCTGGTCATGCTCGACGAACCGCAGGGGGCCTATTACGGGGGAACGGTGGCGGCGCCCGCCTTCAAACGGATCGGGGAACGGATCATCCGCTACCTCCAGCTGCCCCCCTCGGAGGAAACCGCGTGAGAATGCAGGACCTGGCCGCCGCCGTCCCCGGTTCCGCGCTCAAGGGCGACGGCCGGATCCGCATCGGCGGCCTGAGCATTCACTCCTCCCGGACCGCGCCGGGAGACCTCTTCGTCGCCCTTCCGGGGACCAGAGCCGACGGCGCCGATTATCTGCACGAAGCCGTCGAGCACGGCGCGGCGGCGGTGGCGGCGCGGGAGTTTGCGGTGGGGCTGCCGCCCGCCGTCTGCCAGCTCCGGACCCCCGATACCGTCCGGGCGCTTCCCCTCCTCGCCGAGGAGTTCTTCGGACACCCCTCCCGGCGCCTGCGCCTGGCGGGGATCACGGGGACCAACGGCAAGACCACCGTGGCTTTTCTGCTCCGGTATCTCCTGGAACGGGGGGGGGTGCCGGCGGGGCTCCTGGGCACCGTCCGATACCAGATCGGGGAGAGGAACCTCCCCTCGGAACTGACCACGCCCGCACCCCCGCTGCTTCAGGAACTTCTGGCCTCAATGGTCAAGGCCGCGCTTCCGGCCGCGGTTATGGAAGTCTCCTCCCACGCTCTCTCCCAGCACCGTCTCGACGGGCTGGTTTTCGAAACCGCCGTCTTCACCAACCTCACCCCCGAGCATCTCGACTACCACCGGGACATGGAGGAATACGGTCGGGCCAAGATCCGACTCTTTTCGGAGCACCTCTCCCCGCGGGGAACGGCCGTCCTCAGCCGTTCCGACCCGTTGAGCGGCCGGATCCGGGATGTGTTTCCCGGGCGCGTTCTGACCTTCGGCCCGGAGGAGGATGCCGATTTCCGGGCCCGAGATATCGTTCTCGAGGCTTCTTCCAGCCGCTTTACCCTGGCCTGGCCCGGAGGAGAAGAGCGCCTGCGCATACCCCTGGTGGGCAGGTTCAACGTGCTCAACGCCCTGGCCGCGGCCGCCGCCGCCTCCGCGTTCGGCGTCTCCCCGGAGCGTGCCGCCGGGATCCTGCAAAGCGCCCCCGGCGTCCCCGGGCGCCTGGAAACGGTGGCCGAAAAGCCTTTCCGGGTCATCGTCGACTACGCGCATTCCCCCGACGCCCTGGGGAACGTCCTGGCTGCGCTCCGGGAGACTTCCCCCGGATCCCGGGTGATCCTGGTCTTCGGCTGCGGGGGGGACCGCGACCGGAGCAAGCGCCCGCGGATGGGGGCCATCGCCGCTGCCGGCGCCGACCTCAGCATCGTCACTTCGGACAATCCGCGTTCGGAAAACCCGGAAGCGATCATCGCCGAGATCGCCGCCGGGTTCGGATCGGCCGGCGCGCGGGCGGAGATCGAACCCGACCGCCGCCGGGCGATCCGGACGGCCCTGGCCGCCGCTCGTCCCGGGGACACGGTCCTGGTGGCGGGGAAAGGACACGAGGAGCGCCAGATCTTCGCGGACCGGGTAGTTCCGTTCAGCGACCGCCTGGAGGTACTGGGCGCGCTGGAGGAGAGGCAATGAGGCCGCTGCGTCTCTTCGACGCCCTGGCCTGGTGCGGGGGGGACCTGGAAGGCGACCCCGGGACCGCCTTCAATTCGGTGACCGTCGACAGCCGCCGGGCCGTCCCCGAATGCCTTTTCGTCGCCTTGCGCGGGCCGCGCTTCGACGGCCACGAGTTCGTGGCCGCGGCCGCGGCGGCCGGAGCGTCGGCGGCCATGGTCGAGACGGATTTCCCGGCGCCTCCCGGTCTCGATCTCCCCCTGTTGCGCGCGGACGGGACCGCACGGGCCCTGGGAGCCCTGGCCCGGGGGTATCGGAAGACGCTGGAAATCACCGCTTGCGCCGTGACGGGGTCCAACGGGAAGACGACGACCAAGACCCTGCTCGGCTCGCTGTTAGGGAGCGTGATGCCCACGGCGGTGGCTCCGGCCAGCTACAACAACCTGATCGGCGTTTCCCTCAGCGTCCTCGCCGTCGAGGGCGGCGACCGGGCCGCGGTCTTCGAACTGGGGATGAACCGCTCCGGAGAGATCGCCGCCTTGGCCGCGATCTCTCTTCCCGAAATCGGCGTGATTACCAATATCGGAGCCGCTCATCTGGGAATGCTGGGGAGCATGGAGGCCGTGGCCGCGGCCAAAGGCGAACTGCTCCCGGCCCTGGAGGGACGGAGGGCCGCGGTCGTCAACCGGGACGATCACCGGGCCTGGGCCCTCCTGGAGCGGTTCCGGGGAGAAGCGGTGGGGTTCGGGGCCGCCCCCGAAGCCGACCTACGGGTCCGCGGGTGGGAGCAGACCGGCGAGAGCGCCCGGGCCGCCCTGACCTGGCGCGACCGCGCCGCGGTGGTGGAGCTGCCGTTCCCCGGCCGCCACAACCTCTACAACTATCTGGGTGCCCTGGCGGCGGCCCTTACTGCCGGGGTCCCATGGGAGTCGGCGCTGGAAGCCACCCCGGGTCTGCGTCTGCCCGCGATGAGGTTTCAGCGCGTGTCCTGCCGGGGCGTCGAGCTGATCAACGACGCCTACAACGCCAACCCCGATTCGATGCGGGCGGCCCTGGCCGCCTGGCTGCTCCTTCCGCGCTCGGGGCGCCGGATACTGGTCAGCGGCGACATGGCGGAACTGGGAGAGCACACCGTTCGCGAACACAGGCTCTGGGGCGAAGCCGCCGCCGGGGCCGGTCTCGACGCCCTGGTTTTCGTGGGACCGGAGTCCGCGGCGGCGGCCGATGCGGCCGCCGCAGCCGGGGCCGCGGAAGTCATGCGGTTCCCCGATCCGGTTGAGGCCGGGGCCGTTCTCGCCGGCTACGTCCGGGAAGGAGACAGTCTCCTCTTCAAGGGGTCGCGCCGGGCGGGCATGGAACGCGCCATCGAGGAAATCCGAAAAAACGCCGAAGGTTCCCCGGGAGGATAAGCGCATGTTCTACCATCTTCTCGTTCCCCTGTCCCACTATTGGATCGGGTTCAACGTCTTCCGGTACATCACCTTCCGGGCCACCTTCGCCGCGGTCACCGCGTTCGTCATCTCCCTGATCTTCGGCCCCGGCCTCATCCGCTGGCTGGAGTCGCGGAAGTTCGGCGAAAAGATCCGCAGCGGGGACGATTACCGGGACCTCGCCGACCGCCACCGGCACAAGGCGGGGACCCCGACCATGGGCGGCATCATCATCCTCCTGGCGCTTCTGATTCCCACCCTGCTCTGGGAACGCTGGGACAATCCCTTCACCTGGATGGCCTTCGGCGCCGCGGCCTGGATGGGAGCGGTCGGGTTCGCCGACGACTGGATGAAACTGCGGGGACGAGGGAAGGGCCGGGGGATGTCGGGGCGGATCAAGCTGGGCGGCCAGGTGCTCCTGGCCCTGGCCATCTGCTTTTTCCTCTATTCCGATCCGGAGACGCGGGACTGGGCGGAGCAGCTGCGGATACCCTTCTACAAGCACCCGGTCGTTCTCAGCATGGGGCTGGTCTGGATACTCTTCACCATCATGGTGATCGCGGGATCGAGCAACGCGGTCAACCTTACCGACGGGCTCGACGGTCTGGCCATCGGGTGCATCGGGATCGCGGCCTTCGCCAGCGCCGTCATGGCCTACCTCACCGGCCACCGGGAAATCGCCGACTACCTCAACATCCTCTACATCCCCTCCGCGGGGGAACTTACCGTCTTCTGCGCCGCTTTGATAGGGGCCAGCCTCGGGTTCCTCTGGTTCAACGCCTACCCGGCCCAGGTCTTTATGGGCGACACCGGGTCCCTGGCCTGCGGCGCGGCCATCGGGACGGTGGCGGTCCTGCTCAAGAAGGAGCTGTTTCTCCTCCTGATCGGTGGAGTCTTCGTGATCGAGGCGCTCTCGGTTCTGCTTCAGAAATCCTACTTCAAGTATTCGCGGCGGCGGTGGGGAGAGGGCCGGCGGATCCTGCGCTGCGCTCCCCTCCACCACCATTTCGAAAAATCCGGCTGGGCGGAAAACAAGATAACGGTCAGGTTCTGGATCTGCGCCATCATCTTCGCGCTTCTGGCCGTGGGGGCGCTGAAACTGCAGTGAACGGGATGGAGGGGAAAAACCGAGCGGCCGCGGTAATGGGGCTGGGAGCGGCCGGCACCGCCGCCGCCCTGCTGCTGGCTTCCCGGGGCTGGACGGTGACGGGGTTCGACGACGACCCCGCCCTGTTGAGCTCGAAGGCGGTCCGGGAGCTTTGCTCGCGGGGAATCGAACTCGCGCCGCCTGACCGATTTCCGCTTTCGGGGAAGTTCGATCTGACGGTCGCCAGCCCGGGCGTCCCCCCCTCCCATCCTCTTCTTCGGCGGGCGGCGGCCGCGGGGATCCCGGTGCTGGGGGAAGTGGAGCTGGCCTCGCGTTTCCTCGACGTTCCCTTCACCGCCGTGACCGGGACCAACGGCAAGACCACCACCACCGCACTCTTGGAAGCCGTATTCCGCCGCGCGGGGCGCCGGGTCGTAGCCGCCGGAAACAACGGCGTTCCTCTCAGCCGCATCGCCGCGGACCCCGGCGGTCTCGAAGAGGCGGTCGTGGAGCTGAGTTCGTTCCAGATCGAGCGCCTGACGACGTTCCGGCCCCGGCGGGCGGTTCTGCTCAACCTCGCCCCCGATCATCTCGACCGGCACGGCGGTTTTGCCGCCTACGCCGAGGCCAAGCTTGGACTGTTCTCGCTCCAGCGGGCCGGGGACGTAGCCGTCTTCCCGGAGAGCCTGAGGAAAGACGTCGCCCCGCGGCTCCGTCCGGGAGTTCGGGCGGTTTCCTTCGGGGAAGGGAGCGCCGATATCCGGATCGAGAAAGGGGAGATCGTCAGTTTCCTCGGGGGCGAGCCGACGACGTTGGTCGCGCCCGGCGCGCTCCGGCTGCGAGGGGGGCACAACCTGGAGAACGTGATGGCGGCGGCGGCGGTCTCCCTGGCCGCCGGCGTCGGTCCCGGAACGTTCCGGGATGCTGCGGTCGCGTTCGCCGGGCTTCCCCACCGGCTGGAACTGGTGGGGGAAGCCGACGGCGTCAGTTGGTGGAACGATTCCAAGGCGACCAATCCCCATGCCGTGGCGGCGTCGCTGGCCGCTTTTCCCTCCGGCGTCGTCTGGATAGCCGGGGGGAGGGGAAAGGCCGCGGATTTCGCTCCCCTGCGACCCCTCGTCCGCGACCGGGTGCGGCTCGCCCTCTACCTGGGGGAGGCCGCTTTGCAGCTGGCGGAAGAACTGGGCGCGGAAGCCCCCTGGCGCCGGTGCGCCTCCCTGGAGGAAGCCGTGGTCGAGGCGCGCCGCGCGGCCGGTCCCGGGGATCGGGTGGTCCTGGCGCCTGGGTGCGCCAGTTTCGATATGTTCAAGAACTACCGCGAGCGCGGCGACCGGTTCCGATGCCTGGTCGAGGAAACGCTGTCGGCTCCAACGCGCCCCCCCCGGGGGGAGGAGGTAACATGAAGAAGCTCAGGGTGGTCTCATACGTCTGCGTCGGTACGCTGCTTTCGGTGCTGCTGTGGCACTTCATCTGCGGATGCCAGGCCCCGGTCAAGGGGAGAGAGGAAGCCGTCCCGGCCCCGACGCCGCTGCCCGCTCCCGAGACCAGGGAGGACCTGATCGAGGAAGGGATCATCATCGAGGAGGAGCCGGCTCCGGCCGTCGCCCGGCCGCGCCCGGCGGAGGCGCCCGCCCCGGCGGTGGTGTCCGCGCCCGCGCCCGCCCCCGCGCCGGAAAAGCGCAGCTACGTGGTGGGCAAGGGCGATACGCTCTGGGGAATCAGCCGCCGGTTCGGGGTCTCCCTGGCGGAACTGCAGGCGGCCAACGGCATCACCGATCCCGGCCGGATCTCGGTCGGCCAGGAGCTGACCATCCCCGGAGGCAGTTGAGAAGACCGTTCGACAGGCCCTCGGCGCTGCTCCCGGTCCTGGTCGGCTCCCTCGCCGCCGTGGGAGTGCTCATGGTTTTCAGCGCCAGCGCGGTGTTTTCCCGGGACGTCTACGGCGATTCCCTTCACATCCTCAAGCGCCAGCTCTTCTGGCTTGCCGCCGGGATCGGATTCTGCCTGGTCGGCGCCCGCGTCGATTACCACCGTTGGCGGCGCTGGTGCCGCCCCCTGCTCTTGGGCGGAGCCGGACTGCTGCTCCTGCTTTTTCTCCCGGGGCTGGGGCGGTCGGGAGGGGGAGCCCGGCGTTGGCTCTCGCTGGGCGGTTTCAACTTTCAACCCGCGGAGCTGGTCAAGTACCTGATGATCATCTACCTGGCCGATTTCCTGGCCCGGAAGCAGGAAGTGATCGCCGGCTTCCGCCGGGGTTTCCTCCCGCCGCTGGCGGTGGTGACGGTCCTGGCCGCGCTGGTGGTGGTGCAGCCCGACCTCGGAACCGCGCTCTCCCTGGGAGCGGTCGGCTGGGCGATGCTCTTCCTGGCCGGTGCCCGGATCCGCCACCTGCTGCTGCCCCTGCTTCCGGCCCTTCCCGGGATCGCCTATCTGGTCTGGTCGAAACCGTACCGCGTCCGCCGGCTGGTGGCTTTTCTCGACCCCTGGCAGGACTCGCGCGGGGCCGGTTTTCAGATCATCCAGTCGTTGATCGCGCTGGGTTCGGGAGGAGTCACCGGGGTCGGGCTGGGCGAGAGCCGGCAGAAGCTCTTTTATCTGCCCGCCGCCACCACCGATTTCATCTTTTCCATCCTGGGAGAGGAATTGGGCTTTCTGGGCGCTGCCGCCGTCCTCGTTCTCTACGCCGCGCTGATCTTCACCGGCTTCGCCATCGCCCGCCAGGCCGCCGATCTCTACGGGCGCCTGCTCGCCCTGGGGATCGTCTTGATGTTGGGGCTTCAGGCCCTGGTCAACATGGCCGTGGCCAGCAGCCTGCTCCCCACCAAGGGCCTGCCGCTCCCCTTCATCAGCTACGGCGGTTCGAACCTGATCTGCAGCTTTTTCGGAATCGGGATCCTGCTCAATATCGCCGCCCACCGCGACCGGCCCTGCGCGGCCGCGGCCGGGCTTCCGGACACTCTCTTTTTAAACCGGCCGACCCCCAAAGGAGGAACGGACCATGAATGAACCCCGCTGCCCGCACCTGGAATCCTGCTTCATCGCCGGGCTGCTGAAAGCGACGCGCATCCCCACCCTGGCCTCGTACTGCGGCGAACACTACCCGGCCTGCGTCTATTTCCGTCAGTTCGACCGCCGCCGTCCCCGCGAAACCGCGGAGACCTTCGATTGAAAATCGCGGTGGCGGGAGGGGGCACGGGCGGCCACCTGGCTCCGGCCCTGGCCCTCGCCGACGCCATCAGGGCGGAGGGAGGGAAGATGATTTTCCTCACCAGCCTGCGCTCCGCCCCCGCGTTCGAGCGCCAGCTCAGGGGAGTCCGGATCGAGGAGATCCCCACCGCTCCCGTTTCCCGGAGCCCGGCCGCCGCCGCCCGCTCGGTCGTCGTCAACTGGCGGGGATACCGCCGGGCCCTCCGGGTTCTTTCCCGGGAACGGCCCGCCCTGGTTCTGGGAACGGGGGGATATCCTTCCATCGCCCCGGCCCTGGCCGGGCGCCGTCTGGAGCTGCCCCTGGTCCTCTACGAGGCCAACACCGTCGCCGGCCGGGCCAACCGCTGGTTGGCCTCCCGCGCCGCCGCCCTGATACGAGCGCTTCCTCCGGCTCCCGGCTGGACCTCTCCGGTCCCCGAGTTCGTGACCGGCCCGGCCGTCTGGGAGAAGGCACTGCGCCCGGCGCCGACCGGGTTCCGGCAAAGCCTGGGATTGGACCCGGAGATCCCGACGGTGCTGGTCATGGGAGGGAGCCACGGCGCCCGGGGCATCAACCTGGCCGTCTCCGCCGCGCTTTCGGAATGGCGGCAGCGGGGGTGCCGGCTTCAGTTCGTCCACCTGGCCGGAAAAGGGATGGAGGAGGGGCTGGCATCGCGCTACCGCGAAGCCGGGTTCCGCGCCCGGGTCTTCCCGTTTTATGCGGAGATGGGCCGGCTTTATTCGATCGCCGACCTGGCGATCACCCGCGCCGGGGCCTCGACCGTGGCCGAACTCGCGGCCAACCGGGTGCCGGCGGTGTATATCCCCTATCCCGCCGCCGCCGACGATCACCAGTACGCCAACGCCCTCTACATGCAGGAGCGGGGAGCCGCCCGGGCGATTCGGGAAGAGGAGGGGCCCGGTACGGTCGCCGCCGCCGTCGCGGACCTGGCCGCTTCCCCCTCCGCCCGGGCCCGGATGTCGGCCTCGGCGCAGCAGGCCCTACCTTCCGGGGCCGTGGCCTCGATCATGAACGTGCTGAGGGCCGCGGTCGCCCGCCGCCTGGACTGAAGCGGCTGCCGCTCCCGAACTCGGGTTGCCACCCCCGCCTCCGATACGCTAAACTCCGGTTCACGCTGTTCAACCCGGGATTTCAGGGTCCCGAAAGGAGGAACGATGAACCATCGCGCGGTTCTGCTGACGCTTCTGGGTCTGGCGCTTCCCGCCGCGGTTTCGGCCAACCCGCCCCGCTCCATCGAACTCTCGGTCAAGGGCAAGGTTCTCGAGGTGACGGTCGATCACCCCGTCTCCGACCCCGGCTCCCATTACATCGACCAGATTCTGGTCAAGCGCAACGGGAAGGGAGTGGTCAGGCAGTTTTTCGCGACCCAGTCCGGGGACGAACAGAAAGTCGCCTACACCATCCCCTCGCTCAAGTCCGGCGACGTCATCCAGGTTCAGGCGACCTGCTGTCGCGGCGGGGAACTCGTCCAGAGCCTGACGGTGCCCTGATCCGGCGCCGTCGCCGAGAGCGTAAACTCCATGGATGAAAGAACGGTCAACCGGATAGGATGGTTCGCTTCGGCGATGGCCATGCTCATGTTCGCCTCCTACCTCGACCAGATCCGGCTCAACCTCAGCGGACGGCCGGGGTCGGTGATCCTGCCCGTGGCCACCACCGTCAACGGGATCGCCTGGGTCTGCTACGCTCTCTTCAAGGCCAGGACGGACTGGCCGATCGTGGTCTGCAACGCGGTGGGAGCGGTCCTGGGTTTCGCCACCACGGTCACTGCCCTGCTTTCGAACTGAGAGGGGAGGGGCCCCGGGAGCGGACCAGGGCCGCCAGCCTCTCCGCCGCCGTCGAAACGGCACCGGCACCCATGAGCAGGACGGTGTCTCCCGGTTCCAGGCGTTCCGCCACCAACTCGGGCAGCTCTTCCACCGGGACCGGGCCGGCGGCGTCGCGCCCCAACTCCGCCAGATCCCGGACCAGCAGGCCGGCGTCGATTCCGGGCAGCGGGGTTTCGAAGGCGGGGTAGAGGTCGGCGACGACGATTTCGTCCGCGCCGGTCAACGACTCCGCCAGTTCCCGGTGGAACCGCCGCAGCCGCGAATAGCGGTGGGGTTCGAAAACGGCGAGCAGGCGTTTTCCGCTCGCTTCCCGGACGGCGCCGATCGCACCGGCGACCTCGGTGGGGTGGTGGGCGTAATCTTCGATCACGGTAATGCCGCCGGCGCGGACTTTCAACTCCAGCCGCCGCCGGACGCCGCGGTAGGAAGCCAGGCCTTCCCGTACCGCGTCGGGCCCGAAGCCGGCCTCGAAAGCCGCAGCGGCCGCCGCCGCGGCGTTGAGGAGCCCGATGACCCCGATCACCCGGGAAGAGAGGCCGGAAAGCCCCCGCCCCGCGGCGACGAGGCCGAAATCCGTCGACCAGTCCCGTCGCCGGGCGTCGACGATCCGGTAATCGGCCTCCGGCCCGAGACCGAAGGACCGGATCCGGACTCCCGGTTCCAGCCCGTCGAGGGGCAAAGGCTCCCCGAGAGGGTGGATGAGAAAACCGCCGGGTCGGATCCGGCGGAAAAAGGAGGCGAAGGCCCGGCGCAGGTTTTCCAGGTCGGGGTAACGGTTGACGTGGTCGAGTTCGATCCCGGTCAGCACGACCCCTTCCGGCCGGTAGGCGAGGAAGGAGGCGTCGCTTTCGTCGGCTTCCGCCACCAGGAAAGGCCCTTCGCCCCAGAGCCCGTTGACGTCGGGTCCGATCAGGGTCCCCCCCACGGCAAAGGCGGAGTCGCCGCCGCCGGCGCGGGCGATCAGGCTCAGGATCGCCGCGGTCGAGGTCTTGCCGTGGCTTCCGGCGACGGCCAGGCCCCGCTTGGCCTCGAAGAGGTCAGCCAGGAGCCGGGAACGGTGTAGAACGGGCACCCCGGCCGCCCGGGCCGCGCGCAGCTCGGGGTTGTCCGGGGAAACGGCCCCGGAGTAGACCGCCGCACCCGTGCCGTCCGGGATACCCTCGCCGTGCCCGATTCGGATTTCGGCCCCGAGGGCCTGCAACGCTCTCAACCCCGGGGAGGAGAAAAGGTCCGATCCGGTCACCCGCAGGCCTTTTCCCGCCGCCACGCGGGCCAGCGCCACCATCCCGGCGCCGCCCGCCCCGATGAAGTGCAGGCCGCCCGTGAACCCGTCGAGAAAAGGATTGAGGTCGGGCTCGCTCATCCCGTCACCGCGCTCAGAAGCGGACCCCGACCGCGGCGGTGATCAGGTCGACGCCCCGGTTGTAGGGCCCCAGCCCGGCGTTGCTGCGGTGCTCGTAAGCCCCCTGGAGGAGAAAGTCGTCGAAACGGAGGGCGGCCCCGGCCCGGGTGACGATGTTCCAGTAGGTGGTCCGGGAGTAGCGGACCCCGGAATACGAGGCCCCGCAGCCCGCGAAGAACTCCAGCCCCAGCCGCCGCAGGAGGGGAAGGTCGTACCCGAGGTTGAGGAGGATCGCTCCTTCTCCCCTCGGTTCGGGATCGACGAGGAATCCGGCCCGGCCCTCGACCCCCCAATGAAGAGGGCGGGGGTGGAGAACGCCGAAGCCGTCGTCGGGGTTCTCCGGGAGAAACCAGCGCCGTGCGGCGACGGTTCCGCCATGGGTATCGCGGTTCCGGATCGTATCGACGTAGATCCCGAAAAGGATTTCCCGGTCCGTCGGCGTCCCCGGCCGCGCCCGGCCGGAAGCGGCGGCGGCCAGTAGGAAAAGGGGGATCAGCCCCTTCATGTTTTCGCGCGGCCTTCCATAACGATCGGTCGAAGATTATGCCTCCCCGGGGCTTTTCCGGGCAAACACTATCGGCTCCGGCTCCGGCTACCGGAAAAAGGGATTACAAGGCGCAGCGGGGAGAGGGTATACTAACCTTTTACGGTTTAACGCCTCACCAGTCGAGTCGGCATGGTTCTGGAACGGGAATGTCAACCGGGCAGGGTCGGGGTTCTGCTGGGAGGGCCCTCCTCCGAACGGGAGATATCGATCAAGTCGGGCAAAGCGGTCAGCCGGGCCCTCCGGTCGCGCGGGGTGGAGGTGGTGGAGATCGGGATCGAGGAAGAGGTTCGGGAAGGGCTGGCCCGGGAAGCCCTCGACGCCGCTTTCGTGGTTCTGCACGGGCGGTTCGGAGAGGACGGCCAGGTCCAGGCCCTCCTCGAAAAGATGGGGGTTCCCTATACGGGCTCGGGCGTGGAGGCCAGCCGCCTGGCCCTGGATAAAGCCGCTTCGCGGGCCGTTTTCCGCGGTTGCGGTCTCCCGGTCCCGGAAACGGTGCTGGTCCGCAACGGCTCCGCCCCGGCGCGCCTCCCGTTCCCTTTTCCGGTCGTGGTCAAACCTTCCCGGGAAGGTTCGAGCATCGGCCTGGGGATGGCCCGCGACCGGGAGGAACTGGAAGCGGCCTGTCGGACGGCCTCGGCCTACGACCGGACCGTTCTGGTGGAGCCGCTGATCGCGGGCAAGGAGATCACGGTGGGGATACTCGGGGACCGGGCGTTGCCGGCGGTCGAGATAATCCCGTCCCACCCCTTCTTCGATTTCGAAGCCAAGTACACTCCGGGCGTTTCCGAATTCCTGGTGCCGGCCCGGCTGGAGACTTCCGTCGCCGAGCGGGCTGCCCGGGTCGCCCTGTCCGCGCACGCGGCCCTGGGCTGTTATGCCTACTCTCGGGTGGATATGCTGGTCAGACCGGGGGGGGACCCGGTGCTGCTCGAAGTGAACACCATCCCCGGTTTCACCGAGAACAGCCTCTACCCGCGCGCCTGCGCCGCCGTGGGAATCTCGTTCGAGGAACTGTGCCTGGAACTGTTGCGGCTGGCCCGAATCCGGGGGAGGAACTGATGGCGAACAGGAAAATAAAAACTCCGCGCCTGGGTCGGCGCCGTAACCGCAAGGTCGAGGCCCGCGACCCGGGTCCCCGCGACCCGGCCGCGCGCCGCCGGCTCCGGCTCCGGCTCGCCGGCCTCGCCGCCGTTCTCGCCGGCGCGGGCGCCTTGGTCTGGTTTCTGCTTTCGGCCTCCTTTTTCGAGGTCGCCTCCGTCCGGGTTCTCAACAACCACGACTTCAGTCCCGAAGAAGTGATCGGGCTCAGCGGGCTCGCCCCCGGAGAAAATATTTTTCTGGCTCCCCTCGCCGCCGCCCGGGAGCGGCTTCTGAGCCAGGACAACATCCGCGACGCCGTCATCCAGCGGGTCTATCCGGAGACCGTCTATGTCCGCATCTTCGAGCGCGAAGCCCGGGCCCGGGTCAAATACGGACGCTTCTATACCGTCGACGCCGATGCCGTGGTTCTCCACGGACGCAAGGTCAAAACCTGGGAGAACCTGCCCACCGTCTACGGGTTGGAGGTACATGACGACGAGGTCGGCCCCCCCGAACAGAAGCGGGAGCTGACCGCCCTGCTGGGGGCCATGGACACCCGGGGGCTGGAGGGCCGGGTCCGGGTCCGTGAAATCAACATGAACGATCCCCGCAAAATCACCCTGGTCACCGCCGACGACACCGAAATCACCCTGAAACGGGAAGAATACGGCCTGCAGCTGGACCGGTTGCTGCAGGTTCTGGAGCGGCTCGAGGATGCGGTGAGGAAAAAAGCCCTCTCCATCGACCTGCGGTCCTCCCGGGTCCCGGTGAAGCTCCTGGATTGAGCGCGGGGGAAGCACGGCCATGGAGCAGGAACAGCAGATCGTCGTCGGACTCGATGTCGGGACCACCAAGGTGTGCGTGGTGGTGGCGGAACTCAACCGCCCCCCGGCGCCTCCCCGGGTCCTGGGCAGCGGTCTGGTCAAGTGCGAGGGGTTGCGCAAGGGCGAGGTCATCAATATCGACAAGACCGTGGAAGCCGTCACCGAGGCGGTTTCCCAGGCGGGAATCATCAGCGGGGTGGATATCAGCGAAGCCTACGTGGGGATCTCCGGGGGGCACATCAACAGCTACAACAACCGGGCGACCATCCCGGTGCGCCACCCGGCCTCGGGCGTGACCCGGCAGGATGCGGAACGTGCCCTCAACGCCGCGCGGAATTTCCAGATCCCGGATTCCTCCGTCGTTCTCCATGTCATCCCCCAGGATTACCAGGTGGACGGGAGAGGAGGCGTTCACGATCCCCTGAATATGACGGCGCAGCGCCTGGGCCTCCGGGTGCACATCATCACCGCCGGGGCCCGGGCCCTCCAGGATCTGCAGCGCTGCGTCAAGGGGGCGGGGGTCTCCATCAGAGGGTTCGCCCTGCAGCCGCTGGCCGCAAGCCTGGCGGTGCTCCACGAGGAGGAGATGCGCTCCGGCGTGCTCCTGATCGACATCGGCGGGGGAACCAGCGATTACATCGTTTTCAACGACAACCTCCCGGGTTATTCCGGAGCGCTGGCCGTGGGAGGAGACCACCTCAGCAACGATATTTCGGTCGGTCTCCACCTGTTGCTTTCCCAGGCCGAGGCGGTCAAGGTCCGCCACGCTTCGGCCGCCCTCCCCGGGCCCGAGGAAGACAAAACCTGCCCGGTCCCTTCCGGTCCCGGCCGGGAGGAGGCCAAGGTTTCGAGGCTTAAGCTGCATAAGATCACCAGCATGAGGATGGAGGAGACCCTGAAGATCATCCGCGACCAGCTCGAATCCGAGGAGGTGCTGCGCCTGGCCGGTTCCGGGATCGTTCTCACCGGCGGCGGCGCCCGACTGCGTGGCATCGAGGAAGCGGCCCGGGGGGTCTTCGGCATTCCCGCCCGGCTGGGGACTCCCTGGGGACTGGACGGGCTGGAGGAGATCGCCGACGCCCCCGAAAACGCCACCGCGGTGGGCCTGGTGAAATACGCCGAGATCCACGAACGGGGGGAGCGCCGCTCCCGCCGCCTCCGCTGTCCGCGTCCGCTGTCCCGGATTCTGGATCTGCTGGGGAAAAGTTTTTAGCTATGAAGACGAGGCCGCCGCATACCAGCGTCTGGGGAGTAGGGGGGCTGGGTTGCCGCGTGGCCGAACTGCTGACGTCCCGAGCCGGCTGGTCGGCCCCGACTCTGGGCCTGGACGGGGACTCCCGCGCCCTGGTCTGTTCGGAACTGAAGAACAAACTCCAGCTCGGTCCTTCCCTTCTGGACGGAGAGGGGGCCGGCGCCGATCCCGAGAGAGGCGCGGCGGCGGTCCGGGAGTCGGCCGCTGCCGTCCGGCGCTCTCTCAAGGGTGCGGACTCCCTGGTTCTGATCGCCGGGCTGGCCGGCGGAATCGGCGCCGGCGCGGTTCTCGAAATCGGGCGCCTGGCCCGTGAGGAGGGGGTGAAACCGGTGGTGATCGGTTCGGGAGCTTTCCGGTTGCAGGGCCGAGCCGCCTTCGCCCGCGCGGCCCGGGCGGCCGAACTTCTGGAGAAGGAAGGGTTCCCGCTGCTGCTGCTTTCCCCGGACCGGTACCTGGGCGGTGCCGGGGAAGTCCCGGCCGGGGAAAGTTTCAAGGGGAGCGAACGGCTCCTGGCGGCGGCGGCCGCCGCCGTGGTTTCCTTTCTCACCCGCAGCCTCCCCCCCGGCGGGAGCGTCCGCGATCTCGGAGACGTTTTCGCCCCCCCACGCCGTCTGGCGGCGGCGGTCGGGGAAGCGGAGGACGTCGGCGGCCTGGTCCACGCTCTCAAGCGGACCCAGACCATGCTCAATATCACGGTGGCGGAGGCGGCCCGGACCGCCGGCGTGCTCCTCGCCCTCTTCAGCGGCTCGCCCGTGACCCTGGAGGACGTGAACGAGGGGATGGAATGTCTGGGAGAGGCGGTTCCCGACGCCGCGGCCCGGCTCCTGGCGGCGGCTTCCCCCGGTCCGGAGGGAGGGGGAGTGGAAATCGTTCTTCTTGCCGCCTTCACTCCGGGGGAGGAGAGTCGCCGTCCGGGCGCCCACCGTTTTCAACGGGGAGTCGCTCCCCGCCCGGCCCAGACCGAGATCAATTTCGAAGTGCTGGAACGCGGAAAGTTCGCGGGGACGGAACCGACTCTGCTCGAAGGAGAGGACCTGGACATCCCCACCTTCATCCGCCGCGGGGAGTCGCTGGATTGAGGCCCTTCCCGGCGGTCGGCGGCGCCGGAGCGCGGGGGGAGAAAAAGGGGAGAGTCCGGGAAAGGACGGGCCGCCGGTATCGGTGCGAAGATGAAGATCGTCGTCGCCGCGGTTAAATTGGCGGCCGGGTCGGCGCTGCTCCTCTTCTGCCCGGCGGTCGGTCTGCGGTCGGTTCAAGCCGCCCGGGACCTCCTGCCGGGCACGGGCTGCTTCTGGCTCGGCGCCGCCGCTTATCTGGGGCTGGCCCTGGTCTGCAAAGGTCCCGCCCGCCTCTACGTTTTCGGGCACGAACTGACGCATGCCCTCTGGGTCTGGATATTCGGGGAAAAGGTGCTGGGGTTCAGCGCCGGCGCGGGCGGGGGGAACGTCCGCGCCAGCCGGATGAATTCCATGATCCTGCTCTCTCCCTATATCTTTCCCCTCTATGCCCTGGTCCTGGCGGGAGCGATCGTCGGGGTCCGTCTGGCCGGAGTCCGATTTCCACCGGCGCTTCCTCTTCTCTACGCGGCCCTGGGGTTCGCCTGGGCGCTTCACCTGGCGTTCACCGCGTCCCTCCTCCTCCGGGGGCAGCCCGATATCCGCGCCGCCGGCCGCGTATTTTCCTGGCCCCTGATCTTTATCGCCAACTGCTTTCTCCTGATCGGTTTCTTGGCCCTGGTCCGCCCCGGCGCCCGGGCGCTTCCGGCGCTGGCAGGCTTGTTCCGGGCCGCCTGGGAGACGACCGCGGAATGGGGCGCCGGCGTGGCGCAGAGGTGGGGATGAAAAGGAGGTGGGCCCTGCTGGCGGTTTCGGTACTGGGGGCCTTTCTCGTCAGTTTGATCCTTCCCCGATTCCGGGTTTCGTCGGAAAAAACGGCGATGGTCTCCTGGTACGGAGGGATTTTCCACGGGCGCACCACCGCCTCGGGGGTTCCCTATAACATGCTGGCCCTGAGCGCCGCCAGTCCCGAGCTTCCGCTGGGAAGCCGGGTCCGGCTGATCGACCCCGACAGCGGCCGGGCGGTGATCGTGACGATCAACGATCGGGGTCCGTACGCCGTGGACGACCGGGGGGAGGCGATCCAGCCGCTCCGCCCCCACCCCGAGCGGCGTTTCGATCTTTCCCTGGCCGCCGCCCGCAAATTGGGAATGGTCAGCAGGGGCGTGAAAAAAGTAAACTACCAGGTATTGACGAGCCAATCGTTACCCCTAGACGACGGAGGCTGACAATGCGCGTGCTTGTACCCTTGTTGCTGATTCTTCTGGCGGCCGCCGCCCCGGTCCGCGCCGGCGACGATTTCGTCATCCGGCGGCTGCGTCTGGTCGAAAACCCCCGGCCCGCGCTTCTCCCCGGAGAAGAGGTGCTGGAGATGAACTTCGGCGTGCTCACTCCCGGCATGCACGCCGGCTTCGGTCTCGCTCTGCGGTTTTATTCGTCCGACGGAACGTATCTCGGGGGGGAAGACCGGGCCTATTTCCTCCGGGCGGACACCCCGGTGGCGGCCCTGGGCCGGGGGGGGATCCGGGGGCCGGCCGAATACACCGCCTACTTTCCCGTTCCCGAAGATCGGGAGTACCTGATGGCGGTGCTGGGGTATCCCGATTCCCCGCTCTACCGATTCCTCCCCTCCGAGCGTTCCGTGGACGACTTCAGGGTTTCCCGCCGGGAGGCGGCCCTGCAGCTGGCGGGCTCGGAGAGGGTGGTCATCCAGTAAAGGCCCCCTTCAGAAGCAGTTGCGCCAGGCCGTTCCGTCGAAGCACTTGAGGGTGTGGTCGATCTTGGAGTAGTAGAGGTCGCCCTCCTGGGGCCGGCCCGGGGCTTCTTCGCGGGGTTCGAGACGAAGCGTGTCGCGGACGTGAAGACTCCGGTCCGGGGCGTCGACTCCGATTCCCACCCCGTTTTCCCTGACGGTCAAAATCGGCCGGTCGGTGTTGAAGCCGATCGCCAGCGAGTTGGGGATGCTGTTGACCATCTGCTCGTTGCTGGTGCGTCCGGCCCCGATCACCATGGCATTGGGGGCCCGCGCGGTCACCCAGGTTCCCAGGGCGACGGTCCCCGAGTCCTGGGCGGTTACCCCGTAACCGAGGGCGACGGCGTAGTCGCCGGACGCCTTGCTCGCTCTTCCCGCCGCGGTCGCCGAAGCCCCCGAGGCGGTGGAGTAGTCGCCCAGGGCCACGGAGTGATCGCCGCTGGCGGTGGTGCCGGCTCCGAGGCTGAGGGCGTGCTCGCCCGAGGCTTCCGAATAATAACCCATGGCGATGGCGTAGTCTCCCGCCGCCACCGTGGACTTCCCCACCGCCGTGGAGCAGAAACCGGAAGCCTTGGAACTGTAGCCCATCGCCGTGCAGTGGTCCTTCTCCGCGCTGGTGGCCGCGCCGAGAGCGGTCGAGTACCATCCCCGGGCCATGGTGTTGTATCCGGTGGCCAGAGAGTAGTTGCCGACGTTGGCGTCGTCCCACTGGTTCCCGTACGCCCACCCCGCCCGAAAAGCGAACTTATCGGGGTTGAAGAAAAAAGCCAGGGGCTGCGTGAGCATCCAGCCCTCGGCCTGATACTCTTCTCGGGCGAAGTAGTACATCCGGCTCGTTCCCCGGATGGCCCAGAGCACCTTGGAGGGTTCGATCTCGCCCAGGCGGGTGAGGTCGAGGGGCGGCGTCGGCGCCGCGCCGGGAGTGGGCGCCTGGGCCCCGGCCGTTTTCGCCCCGATCCCGAGCACGAGCACCGCGGTTGCGATCCGAACGCATTTCATAATGAGTCCTCCGAAAAATGCCGGTTGCGGCAACAGGCTACCATGTTTCTGGATGTCCCGGCCAGTTTCTCCGCGGCCGGAGCGCTTCTCCGGGTCAGGAGCCCTTGAAGGGATAGTATTCCCCGCGGTCCTCTTCCCGCCTGCGCCGCCTTCTCCGGGCACAGCTCAGGGCGGCCCCGGTCGAGACCAGAAAGAACCAGGCCGCGATCAGGGTCCCGAGGGCGGAGAGAATCGAGTCGGCCGGGGGAGGAAGAAGGGAACCGAGGTAATACAGGCCGGCAAAGGCCGCCAGGGGCAGCCACTGGAGCACCGCGCAGAGTTTCAAGGTGAGCCAGGGGTTGTCCCGGGCGATCCGCATGCTTTTGCGCAGGGCGCCGAAGGGGAAGACGTTGTCGGTGACGAGAACGCCCCCGGCGTAGAAGAAGGCCGCCCAGGCCGCCAGCCCCGCGGTCACCGCGGCGGTCGAGACCGCGATCAAGGCCGAGCGGGCCTCGCCCAGTTCCACCCCGGTAAAAATCAACGCTCCGATCGCGAAGAGCTTGACCGTTTCCAGGAAGAGGAAACGGAAAAAGTAGAAAGCCCCGAAACTGAGGAAGGCGCGGGTCCCCCCGGGGCCGCGGTCCAGGGAAAACTCCAGGGCCCCGTAGGTCCCGGCCAGGAAGAAGACGGCGAGCAGAAAAGTCCCCGGGTAGAAGACGCCTTCCGCGCAGGCGGGAAGGCGGGGGAAGACGAAGAAGGCGGCCTGGCCCAGGGCGCAGGCCGCCAGCATCCAGAGCAGGCGGATGCCCGTATGCCGTTTGAGCGCGGAAGCGCTTCCGACGTAGAGTTCGGTGAATCTGAATGGGAGACGGTAGTACCTCATGGGCGTTTCCGGTTGTCCGGACAGTCTAACGGCTGGGAATGTCGCGACCAAGAAAAAATCTCCGCGGCCTCATTTAACCTTGACTGGCGGTTCCTCCATAGTAAGCTTCTCAACCCCGGCGTCGAGCTGCGAACGTCGGGTCACGAAGGATACGACCGTAAACGACGGGCACGCTCTATCAAGTAAGGAGGAAACCATGACTTCACGAATCGCCATCAACGGATTCGGGCGCATCGGCCGGCAGGTGTTTCGTCTGTTGGAAGACGAAAAATCGCTGGAAGCGGTCGCCATCAACGATTTGACCAGTCCCTCCGTGCTGGCCCACCTGCTCAAGTACGATTCGGTCCACGGCCGTTTTCCCGGGACCGTGGAAGCCGCCGACGACGCCATCGTCGTCAACGGCCGCCGCGTCTCGGTCACCAGCGTCAAGAACCCGGCCGAACTTCCCTGGAAAGAGGACCGGGTGGACATCGTGGTCGAGGCCACCGGGGTTTTCCGGAGCGCGGCCGACCTGGAGATGCACCTGCGGGCCGGGGCCCGCAAGGTCCTGCTCACGGTCCCTCCCAAGAAAGACCCCGAGGGCCGGATCATGCTGGTGGTGATGGGGGTCAACGACGATAAGCTCGGCCCCGACCAGGTTTTCGTCTCCAACGCCTCCTGCACCACCAACTGCCTGGCTCCCCTGGCCAAGGTCATCGATCGCAGCTTCGGCATCCGCCGGGGGCTGATGACCACCATCCACGCCTACACCAACGACCAGCGGATTCTGGACGCCCCGCACTCCGATCTCCGCCGCGCCCGCAGCGCCGCGGTCAGCATGATTCCCACTACGACCGGCGCCGCCAAAGCCGTGGGCAAGGTCCTGCCCGAGTTGAACGGAAAGCTGGACGGGATCGCGGTCCGGGTGCCCACCCAGGACGGATCGCTGGTGGACCTCACGGTGGAAGTGGAACGGGAGGCCGACGCGGCGGCCGTCAACGCCGCCGTGGAAGCGGCCGCCGCCGGCGATATGAAGGGGATTATCGAATACTGCCCGGACCCGATCGTTTCCGTCGACGTGGTCGGCAATCCCGTTTCGTCGATCTTCGACGCCCCCTCCACCATGGTCATGAAGGGGAACCTGGTCAAGGTCCTCTCCTGGTACGACAACGAATGGGGATATTCCAACCGGTGCGTCGATCTCCTCAAGCTCATGTCCTGACGCCGGCGGCCGCGGGCCGCGGAGGTAGGAAGCGATGACGACGGACAAACTCTTCATCGAGGATTTGGACCTGGCGGGGAAGAAAGCCCTGATCCGGGTCGATTTCAACGTTCCCCTGGACGACCGGGGCGAGATCTCCGACGACACCAGGATCAAGGCCGCCCTACCCACCATCGAATACGTCCTCGACCGCGGCGCTTCCGCCATCCTCATATCCCACCTGGGGCGTCCCGGCGGCAAGCCCGACCCGGCCAAGAGCCTGGCCCCGGTGGCGAAACGGCTCTCCCGGCTCCTGGGGCGCCCGGTCGCTTTCGTTCCCGACTGCGTGGGGCCCGAAGCCGAGGCCGCCGCCGCCGCCCTCCGGCCCGGCGACGTGCTGCTCCTGGAAAACCTCCGCTTCCACCCCGAAGAAAAGGCGGGGGACGAAGGTTTCGCCCGGAAACTGGCGGCGCTGGCCGACGTCTACATCGACGACGCTTTCGGGACCGCCCACCGGGCCCACGCCTCCATGGTCGGGGTGACCAAGTTCATGAAACGGTCGGCCATGGGCTACCTCCTGGAGAAGGAAGTGCGCTACCTCTGGCAAGCGATCGAAAACCCCCGCCGTCCCTTCGTGGCGGTCATGGGGGGGGCCAAGGTCGCCGACAAGATCCAGGTCATCTCCAACCTCCTGACGAAAGTGGACGTCCTCGTCGTCGGGGGGGCCATGGCCTACACCTTCCTCAAGGTGGAGGGGGTGAACGTGGGCTCGTCGCGGGTGGAAACCGTGGTCGAGGACAAGAAAGGCGCCAAGATCGACGTCTTCGAACTGGTCCGGGAGATCTTCGACCTCGCCCGGCGGCGGGGGGTCGACCTGCTCCTGCCCCTCGACCACGTGGAGGCCGACCGGTTCGCTCCCGACGCGCGGACCCGGATCGTGCCTCGGGACGGCATCGAGGAAGGCTGGATGGGGATGGATATAGGTCCCCGCACGATAGAACTTTATTCCGAGCGGATCCGGGCGGCGGGCACGGCGGTGTGGAACGGTCCCATGGGCGTCTTCGAATGGGAGGCGTTCGCGGCGGGAACGATGGCGATCGCCCGGGCCCTGGCCCAATGTCCGGGCACCACCATCATCGGCGGCGGGGACTCGGTGGCGGCGGTGAACCGCAGCGGCGTGGCCGCCGATATCAGCCATATCTCCACGGGCGGGGGGGCTTCCCTCGAATTCCTGGAGGGGAAAATCCTTCCGGGCGTGGACGCCCTGACCGACCGCAACCGAACTTGAGGTAACGATGAGAACGACACTGGTCGCCGGCAACTGGAAACTGCATAAAACCGTCCCCGAAGCCCTGGAACTGGCCGGGCAACTGAGGGAATCCCTGGGGAACTTCGCGGGGACCGATCTCTTGGTCTGTCCGGCTTTTCCGGCCCTGAAACCGGTCGCCGACGCTCTCTCCGGCACCGGGATCGCGGTCGGCGGGCAGGACCTTTTCTACGAGGACACGGGGGCCTTCACCGGGGAGGTTTCCGGGCCCATGCTCCGCAGCGCGGGGTGCGCGTTCGTTATCGTGGGCCATTCCGAGCGCCGCCAGTTCTTCGGAGATACGGGGAAGACGGTCAACCGCAAAATCGGCGCCGCCCTGGCCTCGGGACTCGTTCCGATCGTCTGCATCGGCGAACCCCTGGAGAAACGGGAACACAACGTGACCAAGGAATTTCTCCGCAAGCAGGTGGAGGAGACCTTCGCCGGGTTGGGGGAAGCGGAGATCGACCGGCTGGTGGTGGCCTACGAGCCCATCTGGGCGATCGGCACCGGCCGCACCGCCACCCCGGCGATCGCGGAAGAGACCCAGCGTTTCGTCCGGGAACTGTTCGGGATCCGGTACGGGGAGGCCGCCGCCCGCCTGCGCATCCTCTATGGGGGCAGCGTCAAGCCGTCCAACGCCGCCGAGTTGATCGCCGGCGAAGACATCGACGGTTTTCTGGTCGGAGGGGCGAGCCTGGACGCCGCTTCTTTCGCCGGGATCGCCCGGGCCTGCGTCTGAGGACTTCTCCGATTTTTACTTTACTCCCCGGGGCGGAGCACTTAGACTCCGCCAGTCTGGGGAACCGAAACGACGGAGTGATTCGATGCTGTATCCGATCCTGATCGCCCTCTATGTGGTTGTCTGCGTGGCGCTGGTCACGATTGTCCTCCTCCAGTCCGGGAAGGGCGACGGCTTGGCCGGAGTCTTCGGGGGCGGGGGAGGGCAGGCCATCTTCGGCGCCCGCACCGGGGACCTGCTCACGCGTTCCACCACCGTGCTGGCGGTGTTCTTCATGCTGCTTTCCCTCATCCTCGCCGTTCTTTCCACCAACCGGGGAGAGACCTTGAGCGAGGAGATCGTTCAGAACCTCGACCGGGAACAGGCCACCGCCGCCGCCGAGGCGCCTTCCCCGGGAGATGAGGCGCCGGCGCCGGTTCAGTAAACCCGCTCGCGTCTCCGGAGGGGGATGAGAGCCTGGGCGGTCATGGGGGCGGTTTCCCTGGCGCTTTTGGGCGTCTTTCTTTCGGTCCCCTTCTGGTATTCCCCCGGCGGCGGAAGCGAGGGGGGCGAATCGGTCCGCCGGGCGGCGTTGGGAAGCAAGATTCGGGGGCTGGACCCCCAGGACATCGGCGACACCACCAGCGCTTCGGTCGCGGGCCAGATTTTCGAAACCCTCTATACCTACGCCTACCTGGAACGGCCCTACCGGTTGGTTCCCCAACTGGCCGCGGGAATGCCCGAGATCGGCCCCGACGGTCTTTCCTTCACCGTCCCCGTCCGTCCGGGGGTTTTCTTCGCCGACGACCCCTGTTTCCCGGGAGGGCGGGGAAGGGAACTGGTCGCGGAGGATTTCGTCTACGCCTGGAAGCGCATGGCCGACCTGCATAACCGCTCCACCAACTACGCGTCCGTTTTCCAAGGTTACGTGGCCGGTCTCGACGAGTTCCGCGCCGCCACCGCCGGGACCGACCGGGTCGACTACGACCGCCCGGTCCCGGGACTTTCCGCTCCCGACCGCTATACCCTCAAGATCGAGCTGACCCGGCCCTATCCCTTTCTTCTCTATTGGCTGGCCCACCTTCCCACCGCCCCGGTGGCCCGGGAAGCGGTGGAGTATTACGGGGACGACACGGTCAACCACCCGGTCGGGACCGGGCCCTACCTCCTGCGGGGCGATTTCCGCTCCAACCGCTTCACCATGGTGCGCAACCCTTCCTTCCGCATCCAGGAGTACCCGGCCGCCGGCACCCCCGCGGACCGGGAGCGGGGGCTGCTGCGGGACGCGGGGAGAAGAATCCCCTTCATCGACCGGATCGAATGGTCGGTGATCGAGGAGTCGCAGCCTCTCTGGCTCGCCTTCCTCCAGGGCGAGATCGACGCCAGCGGGATACCCCGCGACAACTTCAGCCGGGCCGTCACCCCCGAGCGCGAACTGGCGCCCGACCTCCGGGAGCGGGGGATCGAGCTCGTCACCTTCGAGGACCCCGCGGTGTTCTATTACGGTTTCAACATGGACGACCCGGTGGTCGGCCCGAACCTCCCCCTGCGCCGGGCCATGTCCCTGGGCTTCGATCGGCTCACGTATATCGACCGGTTTTTCAACGGGCGCGGACGGATCCCCACCGGCCCCATTCCCCCCATGTTCCCCAGCTTCCGTCCGGAAAAAGAAAATCCCTGGACGCGTTACGATCCGGTCCGCGCCCGGGAACTCCTGGCCGAGGCTCGGGAAATTCGGGGGGGGGAGATCCCCGTCATCCGGGTGGCGGTCCCCGGGACCGACACCGCCACCCGGCAGTCGGGCGAGTATTTCCGGCTGCAGATGGAGGGGATCGGCCTGAAGGTGGAGATGGATTACATGACCTGGCCCCGCTTCCAGGACGCCGCCAAGGAACGCAGCCACCAAGTCTTCAGCCTGGGCTGGCAGGCCGATTACCCCGACGCTCAGAACTTTCTTCTCCTCTTTTACGGTCCCAACCGGTCCCCGGGTCCCAATACCTGCAATTTCTCCGACCCCGAATTCGACCGGCTCTACCGGGAAGCGGTTCTTCTCCCCGACCTGGCGGAGAGGATGCCCCGCTACTGGGAAATGGAGGACATCGTCATCGACCGGTGTCCCTGGCTCTACGTCCTCTACCGGGAGAACTACGTTCTCGTCCACGACTGGCTGCGCAACTACAAGCCCAACAATTTCGCCGAGGGGACCGTCAAGTACCAGGCGGTCGACGCCGCCCGGCGCCGGCGTTTTCTGGAAACGCGGGGTCGGCCGTGAAGAGGTTCCTCGTCCGCCGGCTTCTCTACTGCGTCCCGGTTCTGGCCGGGATCGTCTTCGTCACCTTCGTCCTTTTCCGGGTGGTGGGGGGCGATCCGGTCGACCAACTGGCGGGAAAGTACGCCACCGCCGAGCAGAAGCGGGAACTGCGCCGCCAGCTCGGGTTCGACCGTCCCCTCTGGCCCGATCCGGCCCCGCTCCTGCGGGGAGACTGGCCGGAGTTCGCCGACAATCAGCTCTTCGCCCACTTCCGGCGCACGTTCACCCTCGATTTCGGCCGGTCCCGGCAGTACCACCGGGAAATAGGGGAGATGATCCTTTCCGGCGCCGGGCCCTCGTTGAGCCTGACCGTCCCCGCCTTTCTCATCGGCATCTTCCTCCAACTCACCATAGCGGTGCTGGCCGCTTTCCGCCGGGGCGGTCTCCTGGACCGGCTCCTGGTCTTCGCCTGCTTGATCGGCCTCAGCGTCCCCTACCTGGCCCTGATCATCCTGGGGCAGACTTACCTGGCCGGAAAACTGGGCTGGTACCCCGTCTACGGCTACCCGCAAACCTTCGGTCCGTCGGTGGCGGTTTACGTCGCCCTCCCGGTTTTGCTGGGAGTGGCGGCTTCGCTGGGGGGAGGGGTCCGTTTCTACCGGACCGTCATCCTCGACGAGGTCCAGGCCGACTACGTTCGGACCGCGCGGGCCAAGGGGCTTTCCCCGGCCAGGATCATGTTCGGACACGTGCTCAAGAACGCCATGATCCCCGTCATCACCCAACTGGCGGTGGTTTTCCCTTTTCTCTTCCTGGGTTCGCTTTTGCTCGAGCGGTTTTTTTCCATCCCCGGTCTGGGGTACATGCTGGTGGACGCGGTCAACGCCTCGGATTGGCCGGTCATCAACGCCTTGACGTTCATCGAATCGGCGATCTACCTGGGGGCGGTGATCCTGACCGATATCGGTTACGCCCTGGTCGATCCCCGGGTTTCGCTGGAATAGAGGATGAAAAAAACGGGAATTTTCCGGAAGCTGAAGCGCCGGCCCCTCCTGGCTGCCGCCTTCGCCGTCATCGCTCTTTACGCGGCCGTCTGCGCCTGGGTGGTCAGCGGCTGGAACGTGCCCTCTTGGGAGAAGGTCGACTACGCCCGGTCCTATCAACCTCCCTCGGCCCGGCATTGGCTGGGGACCGACGTCCACGGCCGCGACGTCCTGGCCAAGACCGTCTGGGGGGCGCGCACCGCCCTGACCGTGGCCCTGACCGCATCGGTCCTGGCGGTCGCCATCGGCCTGGTCCTGGGCCTGGCCGCGGGGTATCTGGGAGGGGTCGTCGACGACGTCGTCACCTGGATCTACTCCACCTTGCAGTCCGTCCCCTACTACCTCCTCATCCTCGCATTTGCCTTTGTCCTCCAGGGGAAAAGTATTAGCATTCTGGGAAAAGCGTTCAGGCTGGACGGGATCGCCGCGGTGTATATCGCGCTGGGCCTGACGGGATGGGTGGGGTTGTGCCGCTTGGTCCGGGGCGAGACGATCAAGCATCGGGAACGGGAGTACGTCCTCGCCGCCCGGGCGCTGGGGGCATCGCGGGCGCGGATCATGTTCCGGCATCTGACTCCGAACGTGTTTCACCTGGTCATCATCACCTTCACCCTGGGCTTCGTTTCCTACATCCACGCCGAAGTCATCCTCAGCTTCCTGGGGCTGGGCGCGAAGCGGGTCCCGAGCTGGGGGGTGATGATCGACGACGCCAAGCTGGAATTGGCCCGGGGGATCTGGTGGCAGTTGGCGGCGGCTGCGGGCGCGATTTTCCTGATCAGTCTGGCCCTGCACGTCGTCGGGGATTATCTGCGCGACGTCCTCGATCCGAAATTGAGGGGAACGAAACGATGACGGCGGTTTTGGAACTCGAAGACCTGCGCGTCTCCTTCCGGCACGGGGACCGTCTCCTTCCGGCCGTGGCCGGGGTCGACCTGACCCTGCGCCGGGGGGTCGCCCAGGGACTGGTGGGGGAATCGGGGTGCGGCAAGACCCTGACCGCGCTTTCCCTGCTCGGGCTTCTCCCCCCGGCGGCGGTGGTCGAGTCCGGGCGGGTGACGATGGAGGGCCGGGACCTGCTCTCCCTCCCGGAAAAGGAGCTGCGCCGCTACCGGGGGCGCCTGATCGGCATGATCTTCCAGGAGCCCATGACCTCGCTCAATCCGGTCTTCACCGTGGGAGACCAGATAGCGGAAGCCATCCGCGCCCACGAGAAGACGGGGGCGGCGGCGGCCGCGGCCCGGGTCCGGGACCTGCTGGAACGGGTGGGTATCCCCGACCCCGAAGCGAGAATGAAGAGCTATCCCCACCAGCTTTCCGGGGGCCAGCGCCAGCGGGTGATGATCGCCATGGCCCTGGCTTGCGGTCCCCGGGTGCTGGTGGCCGACGAGCCGACCACGGCCCTCGACGTCACCGTCCAGGCCCGGATCCTGGAACTGCTGGGAAGCCTGCGCCGGGAACGGGAGATGGCGCTGCTGCTGGTCACCCACGATCTGGGGATCGTGGCCCAGGAGACCGACCGGACGGCGGTGATGTACCTGGGCCGGATCGTGGAGGAGGCGACGACCCCGGAAATCTTCCGCCGGCCCGTCCACCCCTATACCCGGGCCCTTTTGCGCTCCATCCCCCGGCTGGGCCGGACGGAGAAGCGGCTGAAGACCATCCCCGGCAACGTTCCCTCCCTGGCCGAGCGCCCCCCGGGCTGCGCTTTCTCGCCCCGCTGCCCCGCGGCCCGGGATATCTGTTTTCGCCGGGACCCGACGCTGGAAGAAGTCGGGACCGACCACCGCGCGGCCTGCTGGGCGGCGTCGCCGGAGGCGGAAAAATGAGCCGAACGCCGGCCCCGGAGAAACCGGCCCTGGTGGAGGTCCGCGGGTTGCGGAAATCCTTTCCCGCGGGCCGCACGGTCTGGGGGCGTCCCCGCGCCTGGATCCGGGCGGTGGACGGGGTGGACCTCGCCGTCCCCCAGGGGGGGACGACGGGTCTGGTGGGCGAATCGGGTTCGGGGAAGACGACCCTGGGGCGGTTGGTGTTGCGCCTGATCCCCGCCGACGCCGGGGAGGTCCTCTTCGAAGGCGAAGACCTGCTCCGGCTCGCGCCGGCGGAACTCAAGAGGTACCGCCGGCGGATGCAGGTGGTTTTCCAGGATCCTTACGGGTCGCTCAACCCGAGGATGAGGGTGGGGTCGATCGTCGCCGAAGGTTTGGCCGTCTATCGGGTGGGGACGGCCGGGGAAAGGCGGGAGCGCGTCCGGGAACTCCTCGATCTGGTCGGGCTCTCGGGGGAGGCGGCCGAGCGCTATCCCCACGAGTTTTCCGGCGGCCAGCGGCAGCGGATCGGCATCGCCCGGGCCCTGGCCCTCAACCCGGACTTCCTGGTCTGCGACGAACCGGTCTCCTCGCTCGACGTCTCGGTCCAGGCCCAGATCCTCAACCTGCTCAAGGAACTTCAGGAGCGCTTGGGGCTTACCTATCTCTTCATCGCCCACGACCTGGCGGTGGTCGAGCAACTGGCCGACCGGGTGGCCGTCATGTACCGGGGTAAACTGGTCGAACTCGGGCCCGCGGCGGCGGTCTACGCCCGGCCGCTTCATCCTTACACCCGGCTTCTCCTGGAGTCGATCCCCGTCCCCGATCCCGCCGTTTCCCGCCCCGCCCCCCCGGAAGCTTCCCCGGCGGGGGCCGCGGACCGGGGCTGCGGATTCTATCCCCGCTGCCCGCGCCGCGGCCCGGAGTGCCGGGAGGCCGCCCCGGTCCTGGCCGAAGCCGAGCCCGGGCACCGGGTCGCTTGTTTCCGGGGGAAGGGCGGGTGAGACCCGGACGGCTGCGTCCGGTCGGAGGTGTCCTGTTCCTGGGTTTGGCCGTCCTGGTCTGGTTCGAAACCGGCTCGGGGGATTGGGACCCGGCCGAAGCGTTGCCGGCCCGGACCGTTCTCCTGGCCGATATCTCCACTTCCGACCTGCTCGGGGGCGCCCGGGCCGCGGTTTCGGTGCCGTCCGCCGCGGCCGCGTTGCCGGTTCTTTTCCCCCGGGCGGTCGCCGCCCTCGTTCCCGGGAAGCAAGGATACGACCTGGCCGTGTCCGTTCCGGCGGGGCCCCTGCGCCGGGGGGCGGTCTCGGCTTTTCTTGCCCTCGGCTCCGGCCGGAGGGGAAAACGGGCGGAAGCCGCGGGCCGGACCGTCCGCCGGTTTTCGGGCCCCCCGGGGGGAGGCACGGCCCTTTTCTCCCTCCGGGGGCGTCTCTTCCTGGTGGTGTCCGCCGCCGATCCCCTGGCGCTGGCCTCGGAGATACTCCGGCCTCCGGGCCCGGTTTTGGCCCGGTCGGAGCGGTACCGGCGCTGGCGCGGCCGTCCCGGCGGCGGAGAGTTCCCCGGTCGTTTCTTCTTCGAGGCGGAAGGGGTGGAAGGGGAGGGGGCGGTCTCCTTTTCTCCTCCGTTGCGCCTTTGGGCCCGGGAAACGGGGGGAGAGGAAGGAGGGGAAGAAGCGGCCCCGCCTCCCTTCCCCCGTTTCGAGTTGGGTCCGGAGGAGGCCGGGATGGCGGTGGCGAGGCAGCCGCTGGAATTGGCGGAATGGAGGGTCTGGCCCCTTTCCCGGCGCGACCGCGTTCTGCTTTCGGCCCGGCTCCGGGACTGGGGCGCCGGCCCGGTCCGGTCCGGCGGGGTCAGGTTGAAGAGCTTGGCGCTGGCGGGAGGGATCGTTCTTCCGGAAGGCCGGGCCTGGCTGGATTTTCCCGACGCTTCCTCCTCCGCGCGGTTCGTCTCCGGCCTGGTCTCCGAGATGGTGGCGGTGGGTTGGATCCCGGCGCGGTCGGGGACCGGGCCGGCCGTCGTTTTTTCCCCGGGAGGTCCCTTGGGATTTTCCGTGCTGGTCGAAGGCGCCCGGGTCTGGGCGGCGGCGCCGCCTTCCGCCCTGGAACCCCTTTCCGGCGCGGCGGCCTGGCCCGGCGAAGGTCCCGGGATCTGGCTGGCCGTTTCCCCGCCGCGGTTCCGCCGCCGGGTCCTTCCCGCGCTCCGGGAACTTTGGCGCGGCCTCCCCTCCGCCCCCGACCCGTTCTTCCTCGACCGGGCGGCGGCGGCGGCCGAAGCCCTTTGTCCCCGCCGCGGCTTGCTGGAGGCGGGCTGCGGTTCGAGCCGCGGACGGTTCTGGCTCCGGGTCGAGGCTTTTTGAGCCGGGCGCCGGCCAAAAATTGTATTGAAGGCCCGCTCCCGGGTGTGGTTTAGTACCCTGCTGCGAGCCGGGATGGTGAAACTGGCAGACACGCATGGTTGAGGGCCATGTGCTCATATCTGAGCTTGCGGGTTCGAGTCCCGCTCCCGGCATCTTCGGATGGGCCTTCGCTTCGAGAAGCCGGCGTTTCCAGGGGATATGGTTGCCGTCTTCTTCCCTCCGGGCGTATACTATCAAACTGTGTCCCGGCTTGATGTTTTCGGGCGGAAACAGGAAGAAAGAGGCAGAAGAGAAAGGAGAAAAACGAATTGAAAACGATGCTGTTGCGTGGATTGACGGTGGCCGCGGGGATCGTCCTGGGCGCCGGGCCGGCCGCGGCCGCCGAAGCGGGCGCCGGCGACCTTCCCGCCGTCTGGTGGCTGGCTCCGCTTTGTTCGGCGGCCGCCCTGGTCTTCGCTTGGTACTTTTACCGGCGGATGATGGCTTCCCCGGAAGGGAACGAGACCATGAAGACCATCGCCCGCTACGTCAAGGAAGGGGCCTACGCCTACCTCCGCCGGCAGTACCGGGTGGTGGCGCTGGTCTTCGGGGCGCTTTTTCTCGTCTTCCTGGTCATGGCCGCCTTCGGCATCCAGAACCCCTTCGTCCCGGTGGCGTTCCTGACCGGGGGCTTCTTTTCCGGGCTTTGCGGTTTCCTGGGGATGAAAACCGCCACCAACGCTTCTTCCCGCACCGCCGAGGGCTGCCGCCACACCCTCAACCAGGGGCTCCAGGTGGCGTTCCGCTCCGGGGCCGTGATGGGCTTGGTGGTGGTCGGTTTCGGCCTGCTCGACATCTCCATCTGGTACTTGATTCTGGACAAGCTGGTCTATTCCGCCGCGCACATGCAATCGGGTTTGAGCGTGCTGGGCATGGCCCTGGTCAAGCCCGCGATGGACGAAAGCCATAAGCTGGTGGAGATCACCACCACCATGATCACCTTCGGGATGGGCGCCTCCACCCAGGCCCTCTTCGCCCGCGTCGGGGGCGGCATCTACACCAAGGCCGCCGACGTCGGCGCCGACCTGGTCGGCAAGGTCGAGGCGGGGATCCCGGAAGACGATCCCCGCAACCCCGCCACCATCGCCGACAACGTCGGGGACAACGTCGGCGACGTCGCCGGCATGGGCGCCGACCTCTACGAGTCCTACTGCGGTTCCATCCTCGCCACCGCCGCCCTGGGCGCCGCCCTCCCCATCGCCGGCGGCCTTTTCGGGGGGATCCGGGCCGTCATCGCCCCCATGTTGGTGGCGGCGCTGGGAATCCTCTTTTCCATCGTGGGCATCTTCTTCGTCCGCACCCGCGAGGACGCCACCCAGAAGACCCTGCTCAAGGCCCTCCTCACCGGGACCCTGGGCAGTTCGATCATCATCCTGGGCGCCGTGGCGGCGATGGCCCTGAGCGGGTTCATCACCTGGGGCATCTTCGGTTCCGTGGTGGCCGGCCTGGTCGCCGGGATCGTCATCGGCCAGTCCACCGAACACTACACCAGCGACGAATACGCCCCGACCAAGGGCATCGCCCACCAGGCCCTGATGGGGCCCGCCACCACCATCATCGACGGAATGGCGGTGGGAATGTTCTCCACCGGGATCCCGGTCGTCACCATCGTGGTCGGCATCCTCTGCGCCTACGGGTTCGCCGGAGGTTTCCACAACATGTCCGTGGGGCTCTACGGAATCGGGTTCGCGGCGGTGGGGATGCTCTCCACCCTGGGCATCACCCTGGCCACGGACGCCTACGGGCCCATCGCCGACAACGCCGGCGGCAACGCCGAGATGTCGGGTCTGGAAAAGGAGGTCCGCGAGCGGACCGACGCCCTCGATTCCCTGGGGAACACGACCGCGGCCACCGGCAAGGGGTTCGCCATCGGTTCCGCCGCCCTCACCGCCATGGCCCTGCTCGCCGCTTATATCGAGGAGATCAAGATCTGGGCGGGAAGGCTGGCCGGTCCCGACGGGATCTTCACGGTCGGCCGCCACTTCGCCTTCGTTTCCAACGAGGCCGCCAAGTTCAAACACGCCGCCCTCAACCCGGGGATGGACATCGTCGTGGCCGCCGACGCCCGCATCGCCGATTTCGTCAACGCCTACGATCTTTCCCTGATGAACCCGCTGCTGCTGTGCGGGGTTTTCCTGGGGGCGATGATGGCGTTCGTCTTTTGCGCCATGACGATGAAGGCCGTGGGCCGGGCCGCCGGTTCGATGGTCAACGAAGTCCGCCGCCAGTTCAAGGAGATTCCCGGGATCATGGAAGGGAAGGGCCAGCCCGACTACGCCCGCTGCGTGGCCATCTCCACCGCCGGAGCCCAGCGGGAGATGGTGATCCCGGCCCTGCTGGCCATCGCCATTCCCGTGGTCACGGGCGTCATCCTGGGAGTGGCCGGCGTCGTCGGCCTGCTGGCCGGGGGGTTGACCTCGGGGTTCGTGCTGGCCTGCATGCTCAACAATTCCGGGGGAGCCTGGGACAACGCCAAGAAGTTCATCGAAAAAGGCGCTTACGGGGGCAAGGGCAGCCAGGCCCATAAGGCGGCCGTGGTCGGCGACACCGTGGGCGATCCCTTCAAGGACACGTCCGGACCCAGCCTGAACATCCTCATCAAGCTCATGAGCATGGTCAGCGTGGTCTTCGCGGGCCTGGTGGTGAAACTCTCGCCCCTGATCGCCCGGGGGATTTTCGGACAATAGCCGCCGGGAGGGACCGCCCGGGAGAACCATGGAAGAACAACTGGCAATCGGCTGGGGGTACAAGTTTCTCAAGGGGATGCTGATCCTGCTGCTGATCGCGGTGGTGGTCTTCGTCTTCACTTTCGTCCGCAGGAGCATTCCCCCCGATTTGGAGGGGCACCGGGAAGAGTTGGAGCTCCTCCAGGAAGCCTACAACCTCCGGGTGGAACGCCTGACCGATTTCTACCAGAACCGGATCGAATCCGCCCCCAACGAAGTTCTTTCGGTCAAGTACCAGCAGGAAAAAAGCGAAGCCCTGCAGCAGGCGCTCGAGGATTTTTACCGGGACCGCCGGGCCGTGGTCGAGGGCGAGGAGGACGTCGTGAAAACCCGCTGGGAGACGGAACTGGAGTTGATCGACGTCGAAGAAATCAGGGCCCGCCTGGCGCTGGAGGGAGAGGGCCGGTGAAAAGCCGCCGCCGCGGCCGGGCGTTTCCCTTTCTCCTTTTCCTTCTGCCGGCGCTGGGTTCGGGGTGCGCCTCCCTCACCGGGGGAGGCGACCGGGAACGGGTAGCCACGACCTACGAGGAAGCGATGGAGCTCGTGAGCTCCTCGGAGCCGGAGGACCGGGTCGAAGCCCTGGAATGGTTCGGCGCCGACCTCGACCCCCGGGGGCTGGAGACGGCGGTCTCGGCCCTGGGGGACGAAAGCGTGATGGTCCGCCTGGCCGCGGTCCTGACGGTGAGGGAATATTCCCAGCCCGACACCATCCGGTCGCTGCGGCCGCTGCTCGAGGACGAAAATTTGGAAGTCCGCTACGCCGCCGCCACCGCCCTGTTCGACCTGGGGGATTATTCGGGGCTGGAGCAGTTGGTGGAAGGGATGAAGAGCGAGTATCCCGAGATCAGGCACCAGGCCATGATGATCGTGGCCAAGATCCGGTCGCCCCGGGGTATTCCGGGTACGATCGCGCTCCTGGGGGACATCGAGCCCCGCACCCGGTCCGACGCCGCCTACATCCTGGGCGAAATCTACGCCGACCCCTCGGCGGTTCCGGCCCTTCTGAACTCCCTCGACGACCAGTCCCCTTACGTGCGGAAGGACGCTTGGGAATCCCTGAAAAAAATCACGGGCCAGAACCACCCCTTCGACTGGCAAGCGGGCGAGGATTTGAGAGCGGCCCAGCGGGAGGTATGGATACGCTGGCTGGAGGTGAATCCGGAATACGGCGCCGGAAGCGCCTCCGTCCCCCCGGCCGGGGAAGAGGGTGCGGACGGTGAGGACTGATCGGTTTCGATGGACCGCCGCCGCGGCCGGCGTCCTGCTCGCGGCCGGTTGCGGGGAACGGTCGGACCGGTTTTACGGCCAGGGCCTCGACGACGCCCGGGAAGGGCGCTACGACCAGGCGGCGATTTCGTTCCGGAGCCAGATCCAGGCCGACCCCGAGGACCTGCGGGGGCACCTGGCCCTGGCCGCCGTCTACCGGGCCCGCAACGAATATTCCCCGGCGCTGGACGAACTGGAGAAGGCCCTGGCCCTGGACGAGACCGCCCCCGAGCCCGCGTATTGCCTGGGAACCCTCTACCAGGAGATGGAAAAACCGGAGCAGGCCCGCGCCCGTTTCCTGGAAGCCCTGGAGCGCGATCCCGACTATACCCCCGCCCTTTACCGGTTGGGCGTCCTCGCCCGGGAAGGGGGGGATCTGGACGCCGCGGCCGGGTATTTCCGGAATTTTCTGGAAGCCGGCCCGGAAGAAAAAGGCTACGGGTTCAATAACCTGGGCGCGGTCCTCTGGGAACAGGGCGACCGCGCCGGCGCCCTGGAGGCTTTCGCCGCCGCCCTCGCCGCCGATCCGGCCCCGCCGGCCGCCGGGTACAATTACGGAGTGGCGGCTTTCGCCCTGGAGACCGACCGCGAGGGCGCCGTGGCCGCGCTCGAGGAATACGCCGGCCGCGAACCGCCGCCGCCGGAACGCGCGATGGTCCGGGTTCTCCTGGAGCGCCACGGCGTCAAGGATTCCGCGTCCGTCGACGAAGAGTTTTCGTCGCCCCAGGACGCGGTGGAGAAGGGCCTGGTCCGGGAAAGCCGGGGGGAATACCGGGAAGCGGAGGAGGCTTATCTTTTCGCCCTGGACGCGGCCCCCGACGGGCTTCAAGCGCTCTACCGGCTGGGGCTTTTATATGACGACCGGTTGGGCGACCGGCGCCGGGCGGTGGAGATGTACGAGCGGTTTCTCGACGTGAACCGGAACCCCCAATCCGATCTGGTGGCGGAAGTCGTCCGCCGCCTGGGGGCGGCCCGGAGGGAGCTGGGGGAAGAGGTCCTGGAAGGAAGCGGCGACGTTTTCCGCACGCCTCCTCCCGTCGCCGGGGCCGCCGCTTCTCCCCCGGGCGCGCCTTCGCCGACGCCGGCCCGGGATCGGGACGGCTGGGTCGAGGCCGGGCTCGAGGCCGAAGCGGCCGGGCGTTACGCCGCCGCCCTCAAGGCGTTCGAGGCGGCCCGGGCGGAAGATCCGGGCAGTTCCGAGATCGGTTTCGCCCTGGGCCGGGTCCACCAGTCCATGGGCCGGTACGCCGAAGCGCGCCCCTACCTGGAGGCGGCGCTGGAGGGCGGCGAAAGCGACGCCCGCGTCCGCCTGGCCGAAGTGTACCTGAAACTGGCCGAGATCGAAGACGATGCCGGGCGCCCCGCGGCCGCGGCCGAATACTACCGCCTGGCCGAAAAAACCGGCGCCTCCGGCACTCGGGAGAAGCTCCTGGAAACGTACCGGAAACTCTACCGCGCCTGCCTGGCCGAGGGCGACGCGTCCGGCGCGGCCCGGGCGCTGGAGCGTTCGGTCGCGCTCGATCCGTCCCGGGCCGGCGATTACCTGGCCTTGGGCGACCTTTACTACGACCGTCTCCAGGAGGAGGACCGGGCCCGGGAGGCCTACCGGCGCTATCTCAAGCTCGAACCCCGGACGGCGGAGGCCGAGCGGGTCCGCGCCCGTCTTTCCCCGCGCCGGCAGCTTCCCGCGTCGACGCCGGTTCCGAAGGATGAAGCGGCCTCGCTCTACAGCCGGGGGGCGGTCCTGCAGAAGGCCGGCCGGACGGCCGAGGCGGAAAAAGCCTACTGGGCGGCCGTGGCCGCCGATCCCTCTCTCTACCAGGCGTATTACAACCTGGGCGTTCTGGAAAACGGCCGGAACCGTCCCCAGGCGGCCCTGGAGAACTTTCTCCGGGTGGTGGAACTCCAGCCCCGCTTCGCTCCGGCGCACCTTGCTCTTTTCAAACTCTACCACTATCATTTTCACGACGACGTCTCGGCCCGGAGACACGCCTCGGCGTACGTCGAGCTCGAACCCCGCGGGCCCCAGACGGAGGCATTGCAGACATGGCTGCGCCGTTAAAAGGGAAACGCGGCCCGCGCGTGGCCGCCATGGTTCTGGCCGCGGTCTGTTCCGGGGCCTGCGCCCCTTCCGGCCAGGCTCCGGACGAAGAGCCCATTCCCTACCACATCGGCATGGCCCGGGGCTACTACCGGTTGGGCGATTATCCCCGGGCGGTGGAGATGTACCAGAAAGCCCTGGACCTGGACCCGGGAAACGCGGAGGTATGCCTCCAACTGGGGATCATCTACGACGACAACCTCAAGGACAAGGAACGGGCGGCCGTCTATTACCGGGAATTCCTGCGTCTGGCCCCCGACTCGGAAAAAGCCCGGCGGGTTTCGGAATGGCTGGCCCGCAGCGAGGAAGCCGCGGTCCGGGAACAGGAAATCGGCGTTTTGCTTCCGGTCCCCACCCCGGCCGCCGGAACCGTCTCCACCCCCGCCGCGGCGCCCGCGGCCGTTCCCGCCGCCGCCCCGTCCCCGACCGCGGTTCCCCGGGCTCCGGCCGGGACTTACACCGTGGCCAAGGGAGACACCCTGGCGGGGATCGCGGATAAGTTTTACGGGAAGCGCTCGCAGTGGAACTTGATTTACGAGGCGAACCGCGACCGTCTGGAAGCGCCGGAAAAATTAAAAATAGGCCAAGTGCTGATCATCCCCCCGGCGGAATGAACCCGGGCCGGGAGAGGGAGCGGAGATAGGACCCGGGCCCCGGCGGTCCGGCCGCTTTCCCAAAAAGGAAGAACGAGCGATACGACATGATCAAGACCCTGGTAAAAAAAGTGTTCGGCACCAAGTTCGACCGCGACCGCCGGCGGCTGCAGCCGCTGGTGGACAGGATCAACCGCCTGGAAGAGGAATACCGGGCGTTGAGCGACGAGGAGTTGCGGGGGAAGACCGACGAGTTCCGGGAGCGCATCCGCGGCCGGACCGGCGAATCGGCCGCCCGTCTGGCCGAGTTGGAACGGGCCCTGGCCGGCACCGTCGACGAGGCCGAGGAAGAACGGCTGCGCGCGGAGATGGGTTCGGTCCTGGGGCGCCTGCGCGAAGCCGAAAAACAGGTCCTGGACGAACTCCTCCCGGAAGCTTTCGCCGCGGTCAAGAACACCTGCCGCCGCTTGATGGGCCAGACCTGGGACGTCTGCGGGCAGCCGGTGACCTGGGACATGGTCCCCTACGACGTCCAGCTCTTCGGGGGCATCGTTCTCCACCGGGGCACCATCGCCGAAATGGCCACCGGCGAAGGGAAGACCCTGGTGGCCACCATGCCCCTCTACCTCAACGCGCTTTCCGGGAAGAACGTGCACCTGGTCACGGTCAACGACTACCTGGCCCGGCGCGACGCCGAGTGGATGGGCCGCATCTACGAGTTTTTGGGGGTTACGGTGGGGTGCATCCAGTCGGGGATGGAGCCGGCCGAACGCCGCGCCGTTTACGCCCTCGACATCACTTACGGGACCAACAACGAGTTCGGTTTCGACTACCTGCGCGACAACATGGCGGTGCAGCGCGAGGGCCAGGTCCAGCGCAAGTACAACTACTTCAACGCGGCCGCCAACGAGATCAAGCGGGGGCATTACTACGCCATCATCGACGAAGTCGATTCCATCCTCATCGACGAGGCCCGGACTCCCTTGATCATCTCCGGCCCGGTCCAGGTCTCGACCCACCAGTTCAAGCAGATCATGCCCCGGATGAAGACCCTCTTCCAAAAACAGACCCTGCTCTGCAACCGCCTGGCCAAGGAGGCCCGGGAGATGTGGGAAGCCGGGGACCGCGACGAAGCCGTGCGCCTGTTCTACAAGGTCAAGAAGGGGGCGCCGAAGAACCGCCAGCTTTTGACCATGCTCGAGGACATCGAGATCCGCCGGGCCATGGAAAAGGCCGAGGTCGAACTGGACGCCCGTTCTTCCCAGGCCCCGCGGGCGGAAGAGGGGAGGGAACTGCGGGAGGAGCTGTTCTTCACCATCGAAGAGCGCTCCCACGAGGTCGATATCACCGACAAGGGGCACCAGGCCCTTTCTCCCGACAACCCCGAGGAGTTCGTGCTCCCCGACCTGAGCACGGCCATCGTCGAGATCGAGGAGGACGAAAATCTGGGGGAGGAGGAGAAAAAGCGCCGGATCGCCCTTCTCAACGAGGAGATCAACGTCAAGAGCGAGAAGATCAGCAACGCCTTGACTTCGCTGCGGGGCCTCTCCCTTTTCGAGAAGGACGTCGAGTACGTGATCCAGGACAACCGGGTCATCATCGTCGACACCTTCACCGGGCGCCTCATGCCCGGCCGCCGCTATTCCGACGGTCTGCACGAAGCTCTCGAAGCCAAGGAAGGGGTCGAGATCCAGCGCGAGAGCCAGACCTTGGCCACGGTCACCATCCAGAACTATTTCCGGATGTACGAAAAACTGGCGGGGATGACGGGGACCGCCGAAACCGAGGCCCTGGAATTCAAGAAGATCTACAACCTCGACGTTATCGTCATTCCCACCAACCGTCCGGTGATCCGCGGGGACCACCACGACCGGATCTACCGGACCCGGGCCGAGAAGTTCAAGGCGGTGATCGAGGAGATCGAGGATTGCTGGAAACGGGAGCAGCCGGTCCTGGTGGGAACGGTGAGCGTCGAGACCTCGGAGATCGTCAGCCGCCTGCTCAAGCGCCGGAAGATACCCCACCAGGTCCTCAACGCCCGCTACCACCAGCAGGAGGCGGAGATCGTCTCCCGGGCCGGCCGCCGCGGCTCGGTCACCATCGCCACCAACATGGCCGGGCGCGGGACCGACATCAAGCTCGGTCCCGGGGTGGTCGACCTGGGGGGGCTCCACATCGTCGGGACCGAGCGCCACGAATCCCGCCGGATCGACAACCAGCTTCGGGGCCGGTCCGGCCGTCAGGGCGATCCCGGTTCCTCCCGGTTCTATCTTTCCCTGGAAGACGACCTCATGCGCTTGTTCGGTTCGGATCGGATTGCGGGGATCATGACCAAGATGGGGATCGAGGAAGGGGAGGAGATGACCCACCCCCTTCTTTCCCGGGCCATCGAATCGGCGCAGCGGCGGGTGGAACACAACAACTTCTCCATCCGGGAACACATCCTCAAGTACGACGACGTCATGAACCGCCAGCGGGAGGAGATCTACTCGTTCCGCAACAGCATCATCGACTCCGACAACCCCCGCCGGGGAATCCTGGCCATCATCGAGGAAGTCGTCTCCGAAAAACTGCCCGACTACATCCCCGAAGGCGCTTCCGTGGGCGACTGGAAATGGCGGGAGATGGTTTCCTGGCTTTCCCGGATGTTTCCCATCCACATCGACTTCAAGCGCTGGCGGGCCGAGCCGGGGATGGGCTTGGACGTGCTCACCGGCCGGTTGATGGAGGCGATCGTCAGGGTCTACGATCTCAAGGAAGAGTACGAGGGGCCCGAGGTCATGCGCCGCCTGGAAAAGATGGTCGTCCTCGACGCCGTCGACCGCCTCTGGCAAAAACACCTCTACGCCATGGACGACCTCCGCCAGGGAATATCCTTGAGGGCCTACGGCCAGCGGGACCCCCTGGTCGAGTATAAGAAAGAAAGCTTCAACATGTTCACCGAACTGGAAACCAACCTCCGTTCCGAAGTCGCCGCCAGCATCTTCCGTTCCACGGTCAGGGCTCCCTTGATCCGGGCGACGCGGATGGTTCACGATTCCATGGAGACGTTTTCTTCGGGAGGCGCCGCTCCGGCGCGGTTCCGGCCCGGTCCTTCCGCGCCCCGTCCCCCGGGGATGCCTCCGGGGGTGCCCCCTGGAATGCCCCCCGGAATGCCCCCGGGGATGCCCCCGGGAATGCCCCCGGGGATGCCCCCGCCCCCCGCCGGGTCCCTGCCGCCGGCGGCGCCTTCGGGTCCGCGGGAACCCAAGGTGGGGCCCAACGAACCCTGTCCCTGCGGGAGCGGGAAGAAATTCAAGAAGTGCTGCGGGAGGGGGTAAACCGACGGCGCGCCGGGAAGCTGCTGCTCCCGGTTTTGAGCGGGGCGTTGCTCGCGCTCCCCTTTCTCCGGTTTTCGCTCGCCGGGGTCGCCTGGGCCGCCCTGGTCCCCCTGACGGTGTCCTGGCGCGGCGCTTCCTGGCGGTCCGGGGCTCTCTCGGGCGGTCTGGCCGGGGCGGTCTTCTGGCTGCTCTCGCTCTATTGGATCGACGAGGTCACCTGCGTCGGCTACGTCGTTCTCTGTCTCTACCTCTCCCTTTTCTGGGCGGCCTGGGGGGCGGGATCGGTCCTGCTTTGGCGCCGGCCGGCCCTGGGCTGGCTCGGCGCGGCGGCGCTCTGGACCGCCCTCGAGTACCTGCGCGGGAGCCTCTTTAGCGGGTTTCCCTGGAATCCCTTGGGAGCGTCGCAGGCGTTCGTACCCGTCCTGATTCAACCGGCGGCGGCGACCGGGGTCTACGGGGTCTCCTTCCTGATCGCGGCCGCCAACGGGGCCTGGGCCCGGCTTCTTTTCCCCGGCCGGTTCCGGGCGGTCCCGGCGGCGGCGGCGGCGGCGGCGGTGGGAGCGACCGTCTGGTGGGGGCGGGCGGTGCTCGATCGGGCCCCGGCGCGGGCGGCGGCCCTTCCGAACGTCACCGTGGGTTTGGTCCAAGCCGGGATCAGGCAGGAGATCAAATGGAATCCGGCCTTCGCCAACCCCATCTTCGCCCGGCACCTGGAACTGACCCGCGCCGCCGCTCCCCGCGTCGACCTGGCGATCTGGCCCGAGTCTTCGGTGCCTTGGTACCTGGAGGAAACCCCGGAAGCGCTCTCCGCCCTCCGGGCCTCGCTCTCCGGAAGCGACGCGGTCCTGATCGTGGGAGGGGACGTCCACGAAGTCGCGGAGTCGGGCGAGCGCTATTACAACGCGGTCTACCTGATCGACCGGGAAAAAGGCATCGAAGGACGCTACGACAAGCTCCACCTCGTGCCCTTCGGGGAGTTCGTGCCCCTGCGCGGACTGTTTCCGTTTCTGGCCGGCCTGGTTCCCTGGGAGCACGATTTCACTCCCGGAAAAACGGCGGCGATCCTGAAGTCGCCGTCTCTGCCGGGGGTGGAGATCGGCCCCCTGGTCTGTTTCGAAGACATCGTCCCCCCCCTGTCCCGGGACCTTTCCCGCCGGGGCGCGAACCTGCTGGTCAACCTCACCAACGACGCTTGGTTCGGGGAGACGGTCCAGCCGTTTCAGCACGCGGCCGCCGCCCTCTTCCGGACGGTGGAAAACCGGGTCTCCCTGGTCCGGGCCACCAACTCCGGATACTCCTGTCTGATCGATCCCTGGGGGCGGATCGTGGGGGAAGTCCGCGATCCTTCGGGCCGCGTACTCTTCGCCTCCGCCTGGACCGCGGAGGAAGTGCCCCTGCTGGCAGGGGGGACGTTCTACACCCGCCACGGCGACGTCTTCGTCCTGGTCTGCGCCGCCCTGGCGGCCGCCCTGCTCCTGCCGGCGCTTTTCAAGAAAAGCGCCTGAAGCCCCCCCGGCCCCGGAAGATTTTTGCACCTGATTACTCTGATTAACTCTGATTGGGGAAAGAATTCCCCCCCCTGAACCCCGAACCCTGAACCCTGAACCCTCTTCTTTCCCCCCCCTTCATGTCCTTCATGGTCGAACGATCCCACGAATGGGAAAAGAGCATGGCTCCCACTGTCCGCCGGGCGGCATCTTCAGCCCGCCGGCATCTCTTAAAATTCTCTGTGACCTCGGTGATCTCTGTGGTTCAATTCCCTCCCTTCTTCATGCCCTTCATGGTCGAGAGAAGCATAGAGCGTGGAGCATAGAGTAAAATCTGTAAAATCTGTGGACTGCTTCCCTTCCTGAACCCTGAACCCTCTGTTTCCCCTTCATGAACTTCATGGTATTTCCACAGATTTCACAGATTAGAGGACTAAAATTACACAGATGGAGATGGCTCCCACTGTCCGCCGGGCGACATCTTCAGTCCGCCGGCATCTCTTAAAATTCTCTGTGACCTCGGTGATCTCTGTGGTTCAATTCCCTCCCTTCCTGAACCCTGAACCCTCTGTTTCCCCTTCATGAACTTCATGGTATTTCCACAGATTTCACAGATTAGAGGACTAAAATTACACAGATGGAGATGGCTCCCACTGTCC
>Ga0116162_10000160_pt1 | contig 55417 bp, 44 predicted proteins | sample AD_UKC105_MetaG_FD_89875 | JGI IMG/M metagenome (GOLD analysis project Ga0116162, IMG submission 89875) | Active sludge microbial communities of municipal wastewater-treating anaerobic digesters from Hong Kong - AD_UKC105_MetaG | ecosystem: Engineered > Bioreactor > Anaerobic > Digestate...
ATCAAATGATATACTTCCGACCCTGTATCATTACAGGCATTGAGTATCTCGACGGCCTGTTTATGCTGCTCGACCGCCCCTTCAATATCACCGTTTCCAGCATACAATGACGCAAGCGCATCATGACACATCGAAAGAGTCTCGGTGTCTTCTGCCTTTCCTGCAATTTCCAGTGTCATCGACAAATACTTTTTCGCCGCCTCAAAATCCATGCACTGCATACATGATATTGCCATATTGAAAAAAGCCGCGATCTTCATATTTTCATCATCTGCTTCCACGGCAATATCTATCGCTTCCCGGTAATCCGATTCAGCCATGCCGAAATCGCCCAACGCCATTCTTGAATTACCTTTCATAACACATGCCGCAGCGATATCCGTTTTATCAAGATTCATCCTGTCGCATTGCTCGAACAAAGAAAGTGCTTTTTCATATTCTCCCGAATTGAAAGCCTCATAACCTGAACTGAAATATTCTTTATCAACGCCTTTGTCTCCAAGCATATTCCCTGTATAGTTGAACAATTTTATTACATTATCATTATTCAAGATCAAACCTCTTTCTCAAGTTACTCCCTACCTTCTCTCAATTTCCTCAACCTGCTAAGATTCTTTTTCGCGTATTCATTTTCCGGCTCCATCGACAACACATCTTCCAGAACGATCTCCGCCCTGTCGTAATCCTTTTGGTTTATCAGAGCTGCTCCAAGATTAATTTTAGCGGCAATATGATTTTTATTTATGCCCAATACGATCTCATACTCATTAATTGCTTCTTTTGACCTTCCCAGTCTGAGCAACGTATTCCCCCTGAGATATCTCGACTCCGCCCATTCCGGCTCGATCTGAATAATCTCATCTGTCATCTTCAGCGATTCTTCAAACATTCCAAGCCTGTTCATTACGAGAGCGGCATTATATCGAACATCGTTTGTCGGATGCTTTGAATATGCATTCATATATGCATCCAGCGCCGGTTTCAATTCACCTGACTTCCAGTAAGCCGTTCCAAGTGAAAGCATCGGTTCATAATGATCGGGATCAAGTTTGATCGAATATTTAAGATGCTCGATAGCTTCCGATATGGCCTCTGGATCATCAGACGAGTAGAGCAGACTCCTGCCGTAACCTGCATGCGCGCGGGAGCTTTGTGGGCATCCTTTCAGTGCTGATCCCCACAGCGATACTGAATCTTTCCAGACAACATTTCTCTGATACGTCATAAATCCGAACATAAGAATAATGCACACAACAAAATAGGTATTCATATTTTTAAGCAACGGAGATAATGACTTCGATCTCAAATCACTGTCGATAAATATCGTCACTACAAATATCGACATTGCATACGCCGGAATATAATAATACCTCTCCGCCATAATCGCCCCAAATGGCACAACGTTGGAAATGGGAACAAGACTTAACAGGAAGAATAATGCCCCAAAACATATTCTCGGGCTTTCTTTTCTCAACATCCATGCGATCAGAAATAATCCCGAATGCAGCATAATGGAAACATACACCCAGATTGAAGCCCACGAAACATTCAATGCCCGGCAATGCTCAATACTCAAATTGTTGGGAATAAAATAAAGCTTCAAATACGTCAGAAACGCATAAGACATCACAGGAATTGCTCCCACCGGGCCGCCACCCGGATATGAAGCGCTTGAACCTGCAACCGGATTAACAAAAATTACGAATCTTATGACGTAAAATACTATTAACACCAACAGATATGAAATGAATTTATACTTGAGTTCTTTTACTCGATCTATAAAGCCTCCTCCACCCTGATAGACAAATTCAATAAGTAAAATCAGCGCCGGCAAAAACGCCGTGTTCTCTTTTGAAAATACCGACAGCAGAAAAAACAGGCATGACAACAGGAACCTGGAAGTTATTCTTCCTCTCTTTCTCTCTACCACATAACAATAAAGCGAAACGAACATAAAAAGAGTGGACAGCGGGTCTTCCAGAAAAGACATTCCATTCACAGCTTCCGTCTGTATGGGATGCAACAATGCCAACAATGCAGAAAAAGCCGGAATTGATACAGTTTTGAACAATTCACACAAAAAAAGAAACGCAAAAACAGCACACAAAATGTGAATAGAAATACTTAATATCCTGAATGCCTCCGGTGATCCTTTGCCTGCAATATTTACAATAAAGAAAATCAGCGTGGATACCGGCCTGTAACTTCTTTCACCGGAAATCAAAAAATATTTTTCTGAAAATATGTGCCTGATATTCGAGTAGCTGTTCAGGTAGTCGTTATTTGCAATTATAACAAGATCATCATATACGAATTCATTACCCAGTGTATTTGAATAAAATAAGTATCCCGATATGATAATCAGAAATACAACTGCGGCTTTCTGAAACTTGATATTCATAATAAATTAGTAAGAATTCTAATCCCCAAATCTGCTGATGAATATTTTTTCTTTCCCGGGCCCGTAAACAACAAGTTCGAATTCATACACTTTTTCCGGATTTCTTCTATATGAAAAATCACCGGTTGCGGGATCATTTGAGGTAACATTCCTCATAGTGCTGCCATTATTCATGTGATGGTTTTCCGGATATGAAATTATAATATTCCTTTTTATCAATTCGTCTCTTTCATGGTTTCCGATAATTTCATTATCAGCAGGATATTTACCATCATTCATTTCACAGTATTTTCTCAAAGCGCTGTCTATTGCAATTCCGGCGTTTCTTATCAGATACCTTTCTTTACCCTCTTTCCCTGCCATGACAACAGGCTTTAAAAATATAACCGACATAAAAACAACAGCAACAAGAAACAAAACCGTTACAATATACCCTCTGTCTGAACTTTTACCGGATAAATAACTCATAAGCAAGCCGCTTTGCGTTAGACCTACTTCTTAGCGGTTTTTTTCGCAGAAGCACTTTTAGGCTGTCTTTTCTGCGTCTTCTTTTTTGTTTTATTCGCTTTCGATTTTTTCTCGGTGCCAATCCCTAAACCTAGCTGAACCATATCATGAAGATGAAGCATTCCCACCGGTTTTGAATCATCATCCACAACAGGCAGGACTGTAATTGCATTATTCTCCATTTCATTTAATGCCTCATGAAGTGTTCTGGATGAATTAATACGTTTCGGATTCTTTGTCATAACAGTATCAACATTTGTAAGAAAAAGACGTGCTATCGAACCCTGCGATTTTTGAAAAAGCCTCCTCACATCTCCATCCGTGATAATTCCTATAAGCTTCCTGTCTTCATCGACGATACTTATAGCTCCAAGCCCTTTCGATGTTATTTCAAGCAGCGCATCTCTGAACATCATTTCCCTGTCTGCCACCGGATTCCTCGGCTTTGTAGCAAGCAGATCCTCAATTGTATAAAAAGCCTCGCCCTTCTCCATTTCCTTCCCGTCAATCCTTGCGTGCTCAATATCCTGTTCATACAGCAGTGACAGCCCGAGCATGTCTCCCACCGCAAGCGCTGCAAGACATGTCGAATAACTTGCCATACTGTCTGTAGCGTCTACAGGTCTCGTTGTTTTAAGAACAACATCAGCGGCTCCCGACAGGCTGCTTCTTGATAATGGAGTTATTGCTATAACCTTTACACTTTTCTTTTTAAGCCATGGAATTATCCTCATAATTTCATCTGATTCTCCGCTGCTGGAAATCGCAATCGCAACATCATCCGATGTTACCGACGCAACTTCTCCATGGAAGGCATCTACAGGATTAAGAAGGTATGAATGTCTCCCGGCAGTCCTGAATGTCGAAACAAGTTTATTTCCAATGGCGCCTGATTTTCCAAATCCTATAACTATTATAGACCCCTTGCTTTCTTTTATTATGTTAAGCGCTCTTATAAAACTTTTTCCCATACTTGATGAAATTTTGTTCAGAGCAGTTCCCTGCATTTCAATCATCTCTTTTATTTTCTTAATATCCATACAAACGCTCCTTCAAAATTCATTTATACCTTAAACAGGAATCAATCTCTCTTAGATTGCTTTGCCCATCTCTCGAGTTTTCTTGAGAAAAATATTTGAAAAAAAACATACATTGTGGTTATCCAAACTCCCGTGATCAGGAAAAAATGGAACAGAACAGTCATTACTATCCTCTTTTCCACATCTATCGTCTGCCCGATCGGACCCACATATTTAGCATAAAGCGGGGGCGCCAGTATTGTTCCTAATATTAGCAAAATACCGGCAAGAAGAGATAAACCCGAATAGAAGAAAAACGGATCACGCGCCACCTTGAACCCTATGAATATTTCAAAAAACAATGACCTCCGGTCCCAGGCTATCGCAAATAATGATTCATACTTCTGAATATTCCTGTAATTCTTCCATGAACAAAATATTCCATATACAAAAGCAAACCCTATAAAGATCCAGGTCATTTCAAATACGTATGGATGTGGGAAATACCTTATGAATAAAGCAAGACATATTATGAAAGTCGGATAGGAAAACAACATGATATACAACATTGAAAGATGAAGATGTTTAAGCGACTTCGACCTCAAAGATATCTTTTTTGATCTCGGCGTTTCCTCGACAAGCCATATCCAGTTATCTTCCGGAAGCAAAAGCAGTACTGGTACAGAAAACATAACAAGCAAATGTGCATAATGAAAAAGATCAAAAAAAGGAATATTTTCTTTTAGAATCAACTCCAGATAATATATTACATACAACAATATTTCAGCTATCACAAAAAGCAATATTTTAAATAGTCTTATATCCAATTCACTTCACCATTAAGTCTATCTTCAACTTGTCGGTAACTCTTGTCGTCTGCGTCGTAACTATTTTGACATTCAATTGCCTATCTGATTCAGAAATTATTTTCGCAACTTCGACATATCTTTTAGCTGAAATGGACCCAACCCTTTGTGTCTCCGGATCAGGCATTATTCCCTCGTTTCTCGCGATGAAAGAAACCATGTAAAGCATCTCTGACAACATTTCCTCAACCCTCTTTAATGAAAGACCCTGAGGAAATGTTTGCTGCTGAATTATATCACCCTGCCTGAAAACGATTCTGTTAATCGTTGGCCTCAGCTTGATATACATTTGCTGCCCTTTGAATACGTTATTTGCTGCGAGAGCATCAACTATCACATCGTTGTCTGAATTCCTTAAGACATCAATTAAATCTTCAAACTGTCCCTCGAATATCATTTCCGCATCTTTATCTACTATTGCTCCTCTTTCAACTGATTCCGATACAATAGCATTTATCATAACCGTCAAACGGTATTTCAGTTCGTCTTCTTTTATATCCGGTGATACTATTACTCTTGCAAGCAATTGATCTTTATAGTACAAAATCTCCCCGTACAACGTTTCGACACTGACTTCGCTCAGTCGCTCTATGCCTTCCTCAATATCTCTTTCAAGCTGTTTTTTCTTTTCCCTGAGTTCTTTTGTCTCTTTCTCTATTTTTTTGTACTCTTTTTCCAGTTTCTGGTTCGAGTCGTGTATCTCAGATAATTCAATTGATTTCAAGTTGATTTTACCAAGTATTTCATCCAGTTCCGCCTGTTTCTCCTTCAGCTTTTCAGAACTTTGTTCATATGCTTCCAAAGCGTTTTCGGCTTCCGTCCTCAATCGAATTTCCTGTTCCTTGTATTTCTCAGTCGATTCCTGCAACTCTACTTTTCTGTCTTCCAACTCCGATATAATACTTTGCAAACCGAAAAAAGATTTTCTTGCGTATTCCGAAAAGGCAAATAGTGTAATCAATGTAACTGAAAGTATCAAAATGCCTGAAATTATCGTAACTATTATTGAGGTATGCTTCGGCCTGATTCCAAAAAGGCTTATTCTCTTCTTGCCTATTTTTCTTCCAACATAATCACCTATATATGCAATTATGCCACTGAGCAAAACAAGCAACAGAACAAAACCTATTCCCCTTAAATCCATTCAGAACCTTGTCTTTCCTATTTATTTTTCAAAAACTCTTACCTTCCGTCACCTGCGACACCGATTAAACGAACTTCATATTATTGAATTATACATGTACTTAAAAAATATAAAAACTCGTTTCTTTGAAACTTGCCTGCTAAAGAAGAAACTATTAGAATTCAGAAATATTTAAATGGTTATCTATCATTCAAATTGTTTCGGGGAATTCTTAAATGACAGGAAAACTGAGCAGTGATATATGGCAGACGCTAAAGGCAGTCTCTTATGTGATTGGAAGCCACGAATTTTTCGATGAATTACATCAAGAAAGAATTTTGAAATACTCAAGAGACATTGCAACTGAAATGGATTTGTCCGAAAAAGAAACAGAACAACTGGATTATGCAATTTTGCTTCATGACATCGGACAGATAAAAGTCAGAGAAACAATCCTTAACAAGCCCGGCAAACTATCCGTTGAAGAATTTCTGGAGGTCCAGGCACACCCGATTGAAAGTGAAAAAATAATATCAATGATGCCCGGGCTTACACTGGCATCACAATGGGTTCGCTGGCACCACGAATGGTGGGACGGCAGCGGATATCCCGATCGTCTTAAGGGCGCAGCCATTCCATTGCCTTCGCGTATTTTATCTGTTGCTGATGCGTTCGGCGCAATGCTGTGCGAAAGACCTTACAGGCCTGCGATGGAACCTGATGAAGCTTTATCGGAACTCTTACTTATGGCTGGAATACAATTCGATCCGAAGACAGTTTTTGTATTTAAATCAATTATAGAACAGGAATGTTAAGGTATTTCGTTATGAAATCAAAAACTCCTCTGGCAGGCTGGATCTGGGAAATATCTAAAACACTTGATTTCGACTCAATATTCTGTCCTTTTTGCGGCAGCTCAGGTATCCCAGGCCTTTTCAAACAACAGAATAAAGAAGTCATATCAACTGATGTGTTATCTACATATTTCAATGAGTCTGTTTGTCTTATCGAAAACGATGATACAAAACTCGACATTTTTGAAATTGAATCACTGATCGGGCCGAACGAATCCATTACGCAATATTTTGAAGGAATTGTTGCCGGATTCAGCCTTACCCCCGAATTCGGGGCGTGGCTGGATAAATGCTACGCCAATATTCAGTCCATAGAGCATAACTATAAAAGTGCTCTGTCTTCAACAATAATTGCTCACACCATTATGTACCTTACATCATTTGATACCGACAAACGAATCAGAATGGCCGAAGACGACTGGATTTCGGCATACAGATATTATGCCCTGTCTCTGAATGAAAGAATATTTTCGAACGGCAAAACCTGTCTTGCGTATAACAAAGATGCTCAAGAACTTATCCATGATGTCAGCACTAATGCCATGTATTTTTATCTTCCTTCGGCTGCCGGCGCAACCACGCTGGATGAAACGGAAATATTGTGTGAAATATTCAATTCTCATAAATTCCAGCAGGAAATGGCAGATGATATTTCTTCAAGAATTATTTCAGGGCTTGGCACCGGTATAGAAGATGAAAAAGAATACTTGAAATATTTCAAATCATTTCTTGATTCCGCCGAACATATCGGCACATGGATAATCGCTTCTAATGACAGTAATAAATCAATTAATGAAAACATCGAGACCATGATAAAAGAGAAAAAGCGCGATTTTCAGAAGTTATCAAAAAGAATATTTTACTCGAACGAAGATTTCCATGATGAATTTTTATTCATAGCAAAATGATATTTTATTTATACTGATTCATATTCATTCTATTACTATCCCGTCATTATGATTGATTCTCAACGCTCGATATAAAATCTGATATCTTATCAAAATATTCTTCACCCGCTATCAGATAGGTGTCGTTGTGATCCGCTCCGGGTATGGGATAGAATGTTTTTGGATGCTTTGCTTTGTTAAACAATGCAACTCCCTGTTCAAAAGGAATAAGTGAATCGCGCTCTCCATGAATAATCAACTTTGGCACAGAAACATTTTCAATTCTGTTTAACGAATCGAATTTTGTTCTTATTAACGATTTTGGAACAAATGGAATTAGAGATGAAGCAACAGCAGGTATGCTTTCAAAAGTCGATTCGATTATCATTGCATCACACTTTTCAACAGATGCGACATCGACAGCAACGGCTCCACCAAGAGAACGTCCAAAAACAATTATATTTTTGCCCGGTCCTACAATTTGCCTCAGCTTTGAAATCGCCGCAATTCCATCAAGGTGAAGCGCATGCTCATCAGGCCTGCCTTTGCTTTTGCCATATCCATGATAATCAACTATAAAAACATCAACGCCAACATCACTGTTAAGCCTCACAACATTATCAATCCTGTCGGAAATATTACCTGCATTACCATGAAAAAATAATATTGCGCTTTTAGACCCTCTGGATGGCACATACCAACCATGAAGCTTCACTCCATCCCCTGCATTGAAGAAAACATCATTATATTCGAGCCCGAAATCCGTGGGTATGTAATAAAATTCTTTTGTCGGGTAGTATATAAACTTGTTTTCCAGAAACATACCCAGTCTCCTGACTGCGATCAGGCATCCAATTACACAACAAATAATAGCCAGTGATATTATTTTATTTTTAATCAATGATGCCATTGATCAATAATAATACCATATTGTCTGATACTTCGATATGTCTTCTCCTGCCTTCTTCAACCTTTTAAGATAATCATTTATTGAAACATCAATGTTGACATAAGTATCTGCAATATCGATTTTCTTTTCCCACGGGTGAAATTCATATACCCTTCTTCCGTCGGGCAATATTGATATTAATTCATGGTTTTGATATGACCGTATATAATTTTTACCGAGCCTTGGCACATTATATACAGCTTCGTCCGTTCTAAGCGTGCCCGGCAACAGCCTCGCTTCTTCCTTCTGTTCCTGTAGTATCCTCGCAATAGGAACCCTGAAATCGTTCGTTTCTTCTTTTCCTTTTGTGTTGAACGTGTAATACGGAACCACACCAATCAAACGCAGTTTGTCCCTTAACGCACATGCTTCGAATCGCCTGGAGTTATAAAACGTGTACACCAACTGATTTTTGACGTCGAGATGCCGGTCTCTTATTCTCTGTACAGCTTTCATGGACTCGGGGGTAATTTCATAAGGATGCTCAAAGTGAGTAACAATCAGGATCTCTCTTCTCCCCGGAACATGGAATTTTGATACTGTGTCCATCAGGGATTCATCTATCCTGAACGGCAAGGTTACCGGTGTTCTGGTTCCAATTCGGATTCTATTGATATGGTCTATTTTTGATAATCCTTTGAGAATATATTCTATCCTTCTATTAGACAGAATGAATGGATCACCTCCCGTTACAAGCACTTCACGTATTTCTTTTGTATCCTCTATCCATTTAATAGCCTCGTCCAATTTGTTTTCAGGCAGCAAAGCATTTTTGGAGTAAACATCTTCTATTTCCCAGTTTCTCTGGCAATACACACATATCTGAGGGCATGTCATTACAGGCTTCAATATTACTATCATTGGATAGCGCCTGGTTATTCCCTCTATCGGAGAAGTATCAATCTCCTGCATGAAATCCATCGACTCCAGACCATCTTTTTTCATCTCGTTATGTTTCTTCACATAATGCACAGATGGTATTACCTGTGCTCTCACTGCTCTATCCAATCCGCTCCCATGATGATACTCCATCAGTGACAAATAGTAAGGCGTAATGCCAAAAGGCACTTTATATTCACCTGCAAGCTTAACTGCCCGATATTCTTCGTCCGTGAGTTTTATCAGATCATTTAATGTATCGGCGTCTCTAATAATATGCCTGGTCTGCCATCTCCAGTCATACCAGCTTTCACTTTCTGAATCGAAATAATTAAGTATTCTTTTCCTGTTTCTCTGTCTCCTGCTGATTGCATCTCTGTCAAGCCCGCTTATATAGCTGTCCATCCTTTCCTGAGCATAACCGGCAATATCGGATAAATGTCTGGATCTCAATTTCGCGGCTTTACGGCCTCTCTTTTTCTCGAACATCAAATCTCTCTGTTTGTACAAACTCGATGTTCCGGATAGTCCCTTAAACAGATGCTCAAGTTCTTTTAAAAAACCATCGGAAACAAACGGAACACTTTTCTCTGTTTCGCCTTTTGCAACAGCAACAACATATTCAAGCGCACTAAACCCTGCTTTAATTTCATTTCTTTGAAGAAACATACTTCTAAGCACCCAACCGCTGTCACGTGAAAGAACCCATTCCAGAGATGGCAAATCAGGATTTGTTTTAAACAGTTTATCCTGATAAGAATTTATTTCTGATAATATCTTTTTTCTTTTTTCATTAATTTTATCGTCCGATAAAACAATCTTTTTGATTCCCGGAACAGAATCAAGAATTCCAAGAAGTTGTTTGCGGGTGTGCTCCCATTTCATATACTGTTCTCCTCTCACACAAATACATCATCCAGTAGTCGCCACTATTATCACTCTCTTTCGTTCTGAACACGCTAATATACTAGTTAATGCCTGCCGTCTTTGAACAATCCGGATAAATGGATATAATACTGCTGAACTATAAGCCTGTAACTTTGCGGACTTTATCCGTTATTACATATTGCATAATTAAGAAGCGACGGGCTGTGCCTGACCTGTCGCGCAAGCCATAATAGCTTCTTGTGTAGCCTCTTCTCTGGTGAATTCTCCCGTGATAGTGCCCTCGTGCATAACCATTATTCTGTCACTCAGCCCGAGCACTTCAGGAAGGTCGGAAGAAATCATGATAATGCAAACTCCGTTCTCCACGAGCTTATTCATTATTTGATATATCTCAAACCTTGCTCCAACATCTACGCCTCGCGTCGGTTCATCAAGTATCAAAATCTTCGGGCTATTAGCAAGCCACTTGCTTATGACAACTTTCTGTTGATTTCCGCCACTAAGTGTATTTACAGCGACAGAAACATTTGAAGTTTTAATGTTTAACTCTTTAACATACTTATCTATTAGATCTTCTTCGCTCTTTTTCTTGACCCATTGCAATTTCGACACCTGATCCAGTGATGCCAGACTTACATTAGCGCCAACCGACATCATAAGCACAAGGCCAAATCGTTTCCTGTCTTCAGTTACCAGCCCAATCCCTTCTTTTATTGCATGAAACGGGCTTTTTGCATGAATTTTTTTGCCGTCGATGTATACATCGCCCTGGGTTTCGCCCGGGAAAGCTCCAAATAAAGCCGTCACAAGCTCCGATCTGCCTGAACCCATAAGACCCGCGAATCCAAGAATCTCACCCTTTTTCGCATGGAAACTAACATTCTGGACAACTTTTTCGCCCGGCAGGAATGGATGATTTACATACATATTCTCAACCCTGATCGCCTCTTCTCCAATCTTAACATCTCTCCCGGGGTAAAGATTGGTCAGTTCACGCCCTACCATAAGAGATACAAGCTTATCCCTGTTAAGATCCTCAATCACGTAAGACCCCACAGTTTCTCCATCTCGAAGAACCGTTACTTCATCACATATCTCGAATACCTCTTCGAGTTTATGCGAAATCATTATCATCGTAACTCCACGCTTCTTCAAATCCCGTATAATCTTGAAAAGCGTTTCAACCTCGTTCTCCGTAAGCGCGCTGGTGGGCTCATCAAGAACCAGAAAATCAGCATTTATCGAAAGCGCTTTCGCGATCTCGACCATCTGCTGCTTGCCTACGCCAAGGTCTTTTATCAGTGTCTTGGGAGAAATGTTCAATCCGAAAGAATCGAGTAATTTCTCTGCATCACTGTTCATTTTCTTTGAATCAATAAACATGAATGGCGCTTTTACCGGCTCACGCCCGAGAAATATGTTCTGGGCTACCGTAAGCTCCGATACCAGGTTCAATTCCTGATGAATTATTGCGATTCCTTTATTTTCAGCTTCTTTTGTTCCAGAAAACTTAACATTTTCTCCTTTTACAAATAGCTCGCCCTCGTATGTCGGATATGGATGCACTCCGGAAAGAACTTTCATAAGAGTCGATTTGCCCGCCCCGTTCTCTCCGACCAGACCGTGTACCTCGCCTTTTTTACAACTGAAAGTAACATTCTTGAGTGCAACAACACCGGGAAACTTTTTTACAATCTGCTTCATTTCCAAGACGGGTTTATCGTTTGCCATTTTGTCCCCCAAAAGCCAGACCATCTTATATAATAAATATGATATTAAAGTATATATGAACATTCCTGCGGGATCAAGATTAAGCTTTCAGACTTGCATATTTTACCTGAGGAATAATATAGTTTTAAAAACAAAGTCATATACAACAGGATAAAATCATGAAATGTCCAGATTGCGGTACAAATAATATTGATAATGCGAAATTCTGTACTAAATGTGGAACAAATCTTCAGAATTTACCCAAAAAACTTCACCTATCAACTGAAAACCAGCCGGATATCGAGAAGGATCAGTTTCACCGGCCACAACAGGATTTTGCTTCCACTGTAACCGAAGAAGTTCCAAAAGAAATACGCCGGTTCAGTATTGGAGCTCTGACATGCAACTGGATATGGGCTTTCGCAAACAATCTTCATGTCTGGGGAATAATAATTCTTGTCACTTCATGTATAGCTCCCGCCGCACTTGCGCTTTCCATATATCTCGGCTTCAAAGGCAACGAACTTGCATGGAAAGCCGGGAATTATTCCAGCATCGAACAGTTTAAAAAATCACAGAGGCCCTGGGATATTGCCGGAATAGTACTGCTTATTGCTTCTCTTGTTGTCTTTATCACTATTTTTGTGATTTTTACTATTTACGGCAGACCGATTATAGGAAGCGCCAGGGCAAATCTGAACGATACAAAATGTATTATGGCAGTAACCAGAATATCTGTCGCTCTCGAAATTCGATACAGTGAATTTTCAGACTATGACATAGAATCGCTTGATGATCTGGCAATGCACATAAATCCTGCGTGTAAAGATAACTCTTCCGAAAAATGCGAATCCTTCGTAACGGATTTGCTCGACAAATCATGCGGCGCCGAAAACTATGAATTTTATGTCGAAGATTACGGGCAAAGCTATTCTCTTACTGCAAATCCTTCTTCAGGGTGCGCTATCTGTGCCACACCCGGCGGAATTTATCCCCCTATCCCAACCAGTTGTTCCCCGGAGATGTTTTGCTATGAATAAAACACGTTACTGAATATTATTATAATAAGACATGAAAACAAACGAGAATTCATCGCCCTCAAAAACATTTGACCCATCAGCTTTCCTTTTCAACTGGCTCTGGATGCTGCGTCATGGATTGAAGCTGCGGGCTTTGTTTTTCCTGATTATCAATATTGCAATTTCACTGAGGATTTTTATTCAATTCGGTTTCGCGGGAATACTTCTGGTTTTCATTGCACCGCTGCCGATTATTACAGTGCCTTATTTAATCGTTCTGTCGCTGGGAATTCCGCCCGGCTGGGCCGATTTCGCCGTCGCAAATAATCTGGCGAACAGTTCTTTAACAATAATAATGATTTTCAATCTGATCGCATCCATATACCTTGGATTTTCGAGCGATTCGTTGAAAAAAAACAAAAGCAATTCAAAAATCCAGATCGCATGGGCAGCAATAATCATCGGACTGCTTTTTGTGTTCTTTCAACTGTTTTCTCTCACCAACCGGTCTTCCGCAGAAGCTTTTAACAGATGCGTCGATGTTCTGAAAAAAGTGGAAAATGCTGAAAATGATTACTACAAGGTTTTCAACAGGTTCACGGATAACCCCGATCTTCTCGCCGCATACATGATAGCCGGCTGCAAAGATTCTGCTAATTCCGAATGCGCGGCGGCATTGCGCGAAACAATTTATAAAGACTGTCTTATCGGAAAATTCAATATTGAAACTCAAGACAATGATTCTATTTATAAGATATCAGCCAGGGCGCAGGACCGGTACAGATGCCCGATATGTGTTACGAAAAAGGGAATAATGCCGAAAGATTACAGCAAATGCAATGAATCAACCATAATGGTCTGCCTCGAATAAACCGAATCTATTTCAAGAATTTTCCGGTGAACGATCTCCTGCATCCGGCGATTTTATCGGGCGGTCCCTGATAAACTATTTCCCCGCCTTCAGCGCCACCCTCCGGGCCGAGATCGATAATCCAGTCAGCGCATCTAATAACATCAGTGTTATGCTCTATCACAACAACCGTGTTGCCGTTCTCCACAAGACTGTTAATCGTATCGACAAGTTTCTGAACATCCGAGAAATGCAACCCGGTCGTAGGCTCATCGAGCAGATATAACGTATTGTTATTGCGGGTAAGTTTCAGTTCGGACGCAAGTTTAATTCTCTGCGCTTCGCCAGTCGAGAGAGTTTGAGCAGGCTGGCCCAGGAGAAGATAATCAAGCCCTATATCTCTGAGAATTTTCAAATGTTGTGAGATTCGCGGTACGTTCTCAAAAAGCGGAAACGCTTCCTCAGCCGTCATCCGAAGCACTTCCGCGATGTTTTTTCCCCTGAACGTCACTTCGAGGGTTTCCGTGTTATAACGCAGGCCCTTGCACACCGGACATGTCGTATAAACATCGGGCAGAAAGTGCATCTCGATTCTCTGGGTTCCATTACCCTGGCATGCCTCACACCGCCCGCCCTTGACGTTGTAGCTAAACCTGCCGGGTTTATACCCTCTGGCCCTGGATTCCGGCAGCATGGCATACAAATTCCTTATATGATCAAAAAGACCGATGTATGTTGCAGGTGTTGACCTCGGCGTCTTTCCAATCGGAGTCGTATCAACCTGCATGACACGTTTTAAATTATCAACGCCTGTCAGTTTGTCGAAAGGCATCGGGTCTGAATGTTTGAGGCACAATGCTTTCTGAACAGCGGGATACAACGTATCGATCACGAGCGTACTTTTGCCCGAACCGCTTACCCCGGTCAGACATGTAAATGTTCCAAGCGGTATCTTCAAATCAATATTTTTGAGATTGTTCCCCTTTGCGCCTTTCAAGCGCAACCACTTATCGCCCGGCTGTCTTCTTTCGACTGAACTGTGAACCTTCAATTTGCCTGAGAGGTACTGGCCCGTCAGCGAATCCTTGTGTTTTTTTATATCTTTCAAAGTACCCTGCGCTATCAGCCTGCCCCCGAGTCTTCCCGCTCCGGGACCTATATCGACCACATGATCAGCTCTTCCTATCGTCTGTTCGTCATGCTCGATTACAATTACGGAATTACCCAGCCTTTTGAGTTCTGCAAGCGTGTCTAAAAGCCTGCCCCCATCCCTCGGATGAAGTCCGATCGTAGGCTCATCCAGAACATAAGTAACACCGGAAAGATATGTACCTATCTGTGCCGCAAGCCTTACCCTTTGATATTCGCCTCCCGACAGCGTCGATGCTTTTCTGTCCAGCGTCAAATACGACAGCCCCACTTCTTCCAGAAAACCAAGCCTTTTCAAAACCTCGTTCAGAAGCCCGTCGGCAATCTGCTTTTCTTTATCGTTCAGTTTCAGACTTTTAAGCCGGCTCACAAGCTCATCAATCGGCATTGAAGAAAGGTCGCCGATATTAAAACCATCGATAAAAACCGACAGCGCTTCTTTTTTTAATCTTGCTCCATTACACTCAGGACACTTTTTTGTTTTTATGTATTCTTTCAGGTTCTCTCGCACTTTATCAGATGTTGTCGATTCAAGCCTTTCTTTTAGAATTGGCACTATTCCGGGATACTGAACACTCGCGAAACGCCATCGCCCGCCTGATCCTTTGTACCTGATCCTGAATCTCGAACTGCCGGTGCCATACAAAAGCATTTTCAATGATATCTCATCAAGCAATCCCACAGGAGTCGAGAGATCGATTCCAAGCTCGCCCATAGCAGCCGTGATCAGTTTGAAATTGTATGAATTCGCAGATATCGGCAACGCCTGCACCGCACCGTCAATAATTGAAAGCCCCTTATCGGGAATCAGCAGATCAATATCAAAATCTTCAATCGTTCCCGTGCCTTCGCAGACACTGCATGCACCGGTCGGGTGATTGAATGAAAACAGCCTCGGCTGCAATTTCGGCATGCCGTAACCACACACCGGACACGACATCCTTGTGCTGAAATTTATATTCTCGTTGCTGTTTGTATCATAAATTATTATTGCTCCGTCGCCTTCCTTCGAGCAGGTTTGCAACGAATGCAAAATCCTGTCGCGATTGCTTTCTTCTATTTCGAGCCTGTCCACGACAAGTTCAATATTGTGAATTTTATACCTGCTCATATTGATGTCATCATCTACATGAAACAGTTCACCATCAACCCTTATCCGGCTGTATCCCTTTGCCGCGATTTTATCAATAAGATCCCTGTATATCCCTTTTCTCCCTGTCACGAGCGGGGCCATGATCATTACGAATGAACCCGATCGGGTTTCCATCAACACTTCAGATATTCTTTCAGGCGACGTGCTGCGGATTTCCGTTCCATCGACAGGACAGAAAGGCTTCCCGATCGCAGTGTATATCAGGCGGATATAATCATAAATCTCGGTTATCGTGCCGACAGTCGATCTGGGACTGGTCGGCATTCCCTTCTGACTTACGGAAATCGAAGGTGACAAACCCTCGATAAGATCGACATCGGGACGTTCCATATCGGCGACAAACTGCCTTGTGTAAGCAGAAAGCGTCTCGAAATACCGCCTCTGGCCTTCCGCGAATATTGTGTCGAATGCCAGCGAAGTTTTGCCCGAACCGCTTACACCGGTAAAAACAACGAGAGAACTGCGCGGAATCGATAGATTTATATTCTTGAGGTTGTGAACCCTTGCCCCGTATATTGATATATCACGCATTTATCAGACAGTCCCGTAAACTTATTCTTTCTTTTTTATTTTAGAAATCTCGTCTCTTATTGCAGCCGCCTTTTCGAAATCCAATCTGTCCGCCGCTTCCCACATTTTCTTTTCGAGGTCGGCAACCTTAATTGTAAAAACCGGCGAATCTTCATCCTCGACTATTTTGCCGGCGACATACTCGGCCCGCCTGTCGCTTACTCTGTAACTTGCCGTTTCGAACCTTTCATGCACCTGCTTCCTTATCGTTTCAGGCTCTATGCTGTATTTCACGTTGTACTCGATCTGCTTCTCTCTGCGCCTTTCCGTTTCACGCACAGCGTTCAAGATTGATTGCGTGTCTTTATCTCCAAAGAGTATAACCCGCCCGTTAACGTTTCTTGCCGCGCGCCCCATCGTCTGGATCATCGTGCTTTCAGATCTCAAAAAACCCTCTTTATCCGCGTCCAGAATCGCAACCAGCGAGACTTCGGGAATATCAAGCCCTTCCCTTAAAAGATTGATCCCCACAAGAACATCATACACACCGCTCCTCAGGTCATATATCAATTGAATCCTGTCCAGAGTATCAACGTCGGAATGCATATACCTTGCGCGGACATTCTTCTCAAGTAAATATTCCGTAAGATCTTCCGCCATCTTTTTTGTTAATGTCGTTACAAGAACCCTTTCTCCTTTTGATACTACAGCCGCAATTTCATCTAGCAACACAGCCATCTGGCCCTTGCTCGGTTTTCTTTCAATCGCGGGATCGAGAAGTCCGGTCGGCCTGATTATCTGCTCGACTATCCTGTCACTGTGCTCAAGCTCAAACGGCCCCGGGGTGGCGGTTGTGAACACTATCTGCTCGGTTTTCGCAAGAAACTCGTCGAAATCCAGCGGCCTGTTATCATAAGCCGACGGAAGCCGGAACCCGAAATCCACGAGACTTTTCTTTCTTGACCTGTCACCACGCGACATCGCTTTGATTTGAGGTATTGTCACATGAGACTCGTCTATTATCACAAGAGGTGGTTCGGGAAAATAATCCAAAAGCGTAAACGGAGCTTCTCCCTCTTTTCTTCCGTCAAAATGCCTTGAGTAATTTTCTATCCCATGGCAATATCCCATCTCGCGAATCATTTCGAGATCATACATCGTCCTTTCCCACAACCGGTTCGCTTCCATCTCTTTCCCCAGCTCACGCAGGTGCGCGAATTGAAGATCGAGCTCTTTCTTTATTCCTTTTTCAACTTCATCAAGTCTCTCCGGCAACAACACATAATGAGTAGCCGGAAATATCATAACCTCCTGAGGCCGCTGAAAAACTTCGCCGGTTGCGGAATCAATGAATGAAATGCGTTCCAGATCATCTCCGAAAAAATCGAGCTTAATTATGTGTTCCCTGTCGGACGGAATTATCTCTATGGTCCCGCCCCTGACCCTGAATTTCCCGGACTCCAGGCCTTCTTCAACTCTCGAATACTGCATTTCGATCAGAGTTCTTAAAAATTCTTTTCTTCCATACTCTTTATTGATTTCCAGCTTGAAACATACTCTTTCGTAATCCACGGGAGAACCAAGCCCATAAATACATGAAACGCTGGCGACGACTATCACATCATTCCTCAGCAGCAGCGACTGTGTTGCAGCATGCCGTAACCGTTCTATCTCTTTATTTATCGACGCATCTTTTTCAATGTATGTGTTTGAAAAAGGGATATATGCCTCGGGTTGATAATAATCATAATAGCTTATGAAAAACTCGACGGAATTATCCGGGAAAAATGATTTGTATTCATTGCACAACTGAGCAGCCAGTGTTTTGTTATGCGCAATAACCAGCGCAGGCCTCTGCACTTTCTCGATAACTTTTGCAACGGAAAATGTTTTCCCGGAACCTGTCACTCCAAGAAGAGTCGTAAACTTATTCTGAGCCTGAAGACTTTTGTATATCCCTCTTATCGCCTCAGGCTGATCACCCGTAGGCTCAAACTCCGATTCAAGTCTGAATACTCTATTCAATACATGTCCCCCGGTTCATCAATTCTAAATATAAAGCCATAAAAGACTTAAAACAAACATTAATTATTAATTTTTAAGAATATTTAAAATTGAATTTGAATTTCAATAACGGAAAAGAATACTTTGCACTATCGAAGCTTCATCCGGGCTGTTTCATGGCATAATCGCCTGCTTGATATTTTCAATAACCATGTCGATATCATCGTCCGGGCCAGGAATAACCTCTGCAACAACCACAGGCCTTCTTGTCGGAGTTCTTTTTTTCCCATAGCCATTTTCATCGAGAACCTCAAGGAACTCCTGCAACTGGATTCTTCCCACCTCGCTGCCGTCAATTCCGAAACATGGATGCTTATCACCATGCTTTGGATGGTTCCGGTCCCGCAACACACAATTTCCTATATGGACATGCTGCATGAAAGGCATACAGCGCTTCACGGCATTCTCCGACGTCTCACGCATCAGCGGAAGATGGCTCAGGTCCAGCGTTAAAGAAAAGTTGGGATGATCTTTGACGATTCTTTTTGCGATTAAAATTGAATCGTCAATCGGCCCAAGCAACAGCTTTTTATCTATATCCCAATCAAATAATTCATGAGAAACTACCAGCGGGGAATCCGGTCTGATATCCGCGCAGAACCCGCAGATTTGCTCAAGAGAGTCTACAAGAAGCCTCATGGCTTCGCCTTTCTTATCCTTTTCTACGTTATTCCCACCGGCAATAAGCAATACTTTTGCATTGTAATCGAGCGCGTCATCAGCAAGCTGCTTGATTCTTTCGACGGTTTTTTTTCTTAAGCCCGAATCCCTTGAGTTCAAATCGAGCTGTTCACCGAATATCACGGGGCCGCAACCATAGGTTACTTCTTTGCCACATGCCGCAACCGAATGAATCAAAGTCCTTCTATATTCAGGATTCTCTACCCAGCCCATTTCCACCATTTCAAAGAAAGGATCGTTTAAAAGCCGCTTTGATATCTCCAGACCTTCCCGGGTCTCACCCCTCCAACCCGGAAAAGCTATCAGGTTTTGAACCAGACCGAAATAAACTTTATCATTCAACATACTTTGTCCCAACCCCGAAATTATTCACCGACACTCTTTTTTATAAGATCTTCCCGTTCTTTTATCCAATCCTGATTTTTAATCAACTTTGCTACTTCAATCGTTCTTTGAAGATTCTTCTCGTCGAACGGAACAAAATGGCCTTTTATCGCATAAAACATGAAATGGAACCTGTTGAATTTAGCATCCTTATGCGCTTTTATTATTTTCGAGGTGATTTTTCTCGAAACTTCTTTCGGAACCTTGTTGCTAAAACCGAATATCCAGTTGTGTTCATAGGGAGTGCAATATACTTCTTTGTAGATCGGGCCTTTTTTCTGGCCATTTTTTGAACTCGATTCCTTTCCACTCATGCTTATATGCTGTTTTACTCCTACAAACGTTTCTATTTCGCCCGAGTCGAGCTTTTCGATCATGCTTGATACGCCTGTTGAATCAACATATTTTACTCCGCTGTAAAACGAACTCAATGGCTCATCTATTCCATTTTCATACAAAAGCAATCTCGCATGGTCCGTATAAGGCCCACCCCATACAAGCCCCCTTGTATCTTCGACTTTTTCAATTTTCGAATCGGCACCAACATACATACACAAATCCGCATATTCCTTATTATCGAACGTAACCGTAAACATCGGCTCGAAAACACCCTCATATTGATCTCTTAACATCACATACTCAATTGCGTTCATATATGACATTTGATACTCGTCTTTTTTCAGTGATTCAAATACCTGTTTCGATACATTGCACCCCGGTTTGTAACCGAACGTATGGAACTCGAGGTCGTAACCCGTCTCTTCCGCCATTGCTTTTGTCATGTCGGAAAGCAACTTCGCCATACTCGAGTCTGCAAGGCTCTCTGCCAGAGGCACGAAAAATTTATATTTTTCACCCGCAAAAGCAGTTACTGAAACAAAAAGAATCAAGCATGACAATAATATGATTTTCAAACTTTTTCTCATTATGTATCACCCGTTTCTCAGTTTTATATCAATGGCATTAAAAGTATCATACTTACATAATATATGTGTGAATTTATCATTTGCTGAATATCACTGTCAACGTCACACTATTCGTTTTTAATATATGTATGACCATCCAGTATTATATCACCAATATGTATTGCTAACGCCATTTTCATCCTCACATCAGGAACCTGCTCGAACTCTTCGAGCCTTGCTATATCTTCATTTGAAAGCCCGAGAAGAGCCATGCCCTGAACGATACCTTCGGAATCAACCTGTAAAAAATGGAATCTCTTTCCACCGGTTTCGCCCCATCCTCTGCTGAAACCTTTTACTACCGCCGGCGCCATCGATACCGGATGTCCAATAATTCCGGCAACAAATTCCGGATCCATCAGTGAACCACATACAAAAATCCTTTCTTCGCTTTCCCTGGGATCGGAGCAGCCATCCTCCGGTTTAATAACAATCGAAAATATGTCTTTTATCAGCGTAATTTTATACAACACGTCACCTATTTAAAGATTCGATAATCGATTCCGCCTTGCATATAAGCCAGTCAATCGCAATCGAATCAGTTTCTCTATTCTCAGGATACTCATTTTTATACGGAAAGTCTTCTAATAAATCAAAATCGTACAATATGTTTGTTAATCTTTCCCATTCTGATTCATCCAGATTCGCTCTCGATAAAAACACCATTTTTGTTTGCAGCTCAATGCATTTTTCGTAATCACTAAAATCAATTTCATCGAGCCAGTCACAGAGTAGCACCTTCTCTTCATCCGAGTGGCCATCACAGAATTCAAAATCGTTTATCAATTCAAAACTGGAATTACCTTCATGATCATAACTGTGCATCACCGGAAACATCCTGCAGCCTGACGGCCTCCTCTTATGGATCGCACACAAATCCCCATCGAGAAACCGGCAATTGCCGTCGTTCATCTTCAAAATACATATCGGATATGAGCCATACTCTTTCCTTCTGAGAACCTCATAGTATATTCCTCTCATCCTGTACGTCGGCAAACATAACTCAACCCTGAGATTCCATATATCTCTTATGTTTAAAAAAATATCCAGATCGCTCCGGCAGCATTTGCCGCAGCATTTGCATTTGAACCTGAAGTCTGAATGCTCTGTTAGTTTCATACGATGAATCTTAAAAATATTGGTTGTCGGTATATCGACCAATGAAACTGGAATTTTATAACCGGGGTATCTGGCTAATCTTTATCAATATCTATTTCAATATCTCTTGGAGCGAAAAGGAAAACATTATTCCCGATATCTTTCGCGGTCCCGTCGAGAGCAAATATCACACCATTGAGATAGTGAATTGCCCAGATACGTTCATCCGGATTTAACTGGCTGAAATTAACGATAGTCGGATTCCCATCCTTAATTTCTTCAGCGGCAATCTTAGCTTCATCAAAATTCCGAGGTGATAAAGCTACAATCTCATCTCGGTAAAATGCATCAGCAGGCATATTAAAACCCCACGCCAATTCGCTCTATTTATAATATAATCCTTATTTTTGCTTCATTATTTCCGTTTTTCCAAATTCATTCCAACAATCCGAAGGCTTCCTCTATAGCCTCCTCAGGTGAACCTACAACTCTAAAGAGTGGATCCTTGCAGCCTATCTTATCCAATCTCCAGCTTTCAAGTGCAATTACCGGCCTTCCACACTTTAACGCAAGAGCAATTTCGGATAAAGTTCCATAAGACCCGCAGATTGCAATCACCACCTCGGAAGTCCATATATTGATTGAATTCCTCGCATTCGACATGCCTGTTACAACAGGAACATTCACATAAGCGTTTGCCTCGTCAACACTGTTCCCGGGAAGAATTCCGACAACTATTCCGCCTTCTTCACAAGCGCCTTTAGAAGCCGCTTCCATCACGCCTCCCCTTCCACCGCACACCAATATTGCGCCTCTTTTCGCTATCTCTTTCCCGATTTTATATGCCATATCATACTGTCTGTCATCAACACTTGCGGCTCCCATCACGCCGATTCTACGAAGTGCTTCCATTTTCCCCACCTCTTTCCGTCTTCATAATTTTACCATAAATCCCTTCAGTGTTTCCGGGCCGTTTATTTATTTGCGTATAAGTGATATTATATTCAAGCTATGATTTATCATTGTGACAATTACTTTTCAATAAAGGAAAAAGCTCTTTCCCTCAGCGATTCCAGGTCGCCGGGATACCATACGGAAAAAATGGTTTCCATCCCTGAAAGGCTTGTACGCTGTATCTGGTATGACCAGCTAATCGACAAAGCCAGATTGAAAACCACAACGGGCGAAAAAATAAAAATACTTTCCCAGGGAGAATGGAACTGCGGAGCAGGCCCGGACTTTCTCGACTGTCTATACCAGATCGAAGACGAAGACCCTGTGCGCGGCGATCTTGAGTTGCATGTCAAAAGCGGCGACTGGAAAAGACACGGCCACAACAAAAATCCCGGCTATAACGATGTTGTCCTCCATGTTTCGCTCTGGAACGATATGGATGACAACTTTGTGTACAATAACAACGGCGAAAGCATTCCTCAACTGATCCTTGCCGACTATCTTGAATCTGATATTGAAGAATTAAGCTTTGTAATTGATATGGAAAATTACCCCTTCAATTCAGATAGCAGAACTGGCATATGCATGAAAATGGGAGGAACTCACCCTGAAAGACTCGTGCAATTGCTGGAAATGGCAGGAAGAGAAAGAATTTTTCTCAAAGCTGCAAGAATGCGAAAAATGCTCTGTTCGGAATCGTACGACACTGTGCTTTATAAAGGATTAATGGAATGCGCAGGATACAGAAACAATAAATCCTCATTCAGACGACTTGCTGGAATAGTCCCTCTTTCAAAAGCAAAACAAATATGCAGAGACACGCCCCGGCTCGACAATGCTCTTATTCTCCAATCAATATACTTTGGCGTATCCGGCTTGTTCTCGAATATTGAAATACCTATGTGGGATTCTGAAACTCGCTCATTTTGTGAATTGATGAAATCATTCTGGGATGAATACAGCCATATTCTGAACATGGATAGAATGAAAAAATCCGACTGGACCATATCAGGGGTAAGACCAGCCGGTTTCCCTGTAAGAAGAATAGCCGGATTAAGTATTCTCTTATCCGAACTACTTCATAACGGCGGATTGTTCGGAACAACAAAACGCTTTGGCTCCCGTCTTAAAAAATGTTCAGATATCAGGGAAATTAAAAAGGAAATGCATGCTTTTTCAGATTCTCTGTGTGCAAATGCAACTGGATACTGGGAACATAGAATTTTGCCGGGGGGTAAAAAAATCGACACAGTTCCTGCGCTTATCGGGAAATCATTGGCTATGACAATGATACTAAATATTATCATTCCCCTGCTTCTTTGTTATGCAAGTGATAATGAAGACAAAATCTTGAACGGTAGAGTCCTGGATATGTACTCTGTTTTTCCGAAGCTGAATAACAATAAAATCATAAGAATAATGAATCACAGACTATGGGGTAATTCGAAAGGAAACCATGATATCCTTTCAAGAGAAATCAATAATCAGGGCATACTTCAAATCTTTTTTGACTTCTGTGATCAGAATATTCAGGACTGCAAAAAATGCTCTTTCCCGAAAATGCTTGATCCTGAATGTTTTAATTCTTAAAGCCGGCAACATTTTTATCATGGAGTAATTACATCTGTGGCTACAGCGAAATAAATTCCGCCGAGATGATGTAATGTCCTGTTATTGCTGTCACCAAGTAAAAGATGCTCGCTGAAAAACGCTTCTTCAGCAAACGCCGCCTTAACTTCGCCGATGAATATAGTGTGGTCCCCTGCCGATATGGAGTTTACCAGGGCGCATTCCAATCTGCCGGGGCACTCGGATATCGCAACTGTTTGAACTGATTCAGCAGCAGTTGCGGTTAAGCCGGGATGAGAAAATTTATCATAATTTCTTCCACTCCTTGTACCACATACCATAACAACATCAAGCTGGCTGCTCGCCGGCACATTTATAACAAATTCTTTATTTTCACTTATCAGTTTGTGAGAATAACGTTCCGGCGCAATAGATATCGCTATCAACGGTGGGGTTTTACTCACAACCATACTCCATGCAAGCGTTATTGCATTAGGTTTGTCTATCGAGCCGCAGGTCACAATTATTGTCGGGCCTGAATTAATTAACCTCTGGCCTTCCGCCAGGCTGATTTTCTTCATTCTTTTTCTCCCTAATCACATTAATTCCGTTGATTATTTCATTTTCCCTGAATATTCAAATATCCATCACATATTAACATTTCCAAATTTGAGAATCAAAGTCTTGTGCCGCCGATTCGAAACATATAAAATTATATAAAATCGGAGCATAATAAATGCGAGACTCTTTTCTTTCTTATTTATCAATAGCCAGAAATGTTCTTATGGAACCTGTCGGGTTTTTCCGCAGGATGTCCATAACGGAAGGAATAAGACAGGCAACTTATTTTGCTCTCCTGATAAATGTTTTGAAGTCTCTCATTTTTTTTCTGGGCAGCTATAATCAGGGATATTTCTTCTCACCGAGATTCCAGGCAATACCACCGGTTTCCGTTGCCGCCTTCTTTATGATTTCCCTTATCCCTTTCCTGCTGTTACTGATAATGTATTCTCAGTCAATTTTTTTATACAGGATATCTAACTTTTTCGGCGGTATCGCAAACCTTGAAGGCGCATACAAAATTATCGCTTTTGTTCTGTTTTTATCCATTTTCCAGTTTGTACCGGTTGTAAACGCATTCACGCATATTTATGCAATTATCATACTTATTATCGGCGTCAGAGAAGTTTTTAATATCGACTGGATATCTTCGACCCTTTCATTGTTTTTCTCTTTTGTGTTTACTGCTTTTCTTTATGTTCTTTTAATATTCGTTCCCGCGTTTATGTTGAAATTCATTGTTTTTCACATGTAACTCATAAAATCTCTAACATAAAAAAACCGGGAATCGATTCCCGGTTTTATTTGTACATTCTTATTTCAGCCGGTTTCGCTGATTAATCTACCGGTAGAATGGTTGGAGTTATTACAACAACAACTTCCGACTCATCAAGATCTTTGAGTTTCTTTCTGAACAGCGATCCGATAAGCGGAAGTTTTGAAACAAGAGGCAATGAAACTTTCGTAAGAGTTTCTGTGGACTTTGTCATTCCGCCCAGAATAATCGGCACATTGTTCTTGCATTTGATTTCCGAACTTATCTCTCTTGTGCCTTCAACAGGGATATTATCACTTGTGTAGCCTTTGATCTCGAGAACTTCGATCTTTATATCAAGAACGATATAATCTTCATTGAAATGAGGAATAACCTCGATGGCAAAACCCTCTCGTGCAAAACTCGTCTTCATTTCCGTAAAGATACCTGATTCAATCAATTCCACATAAGGAACTTTGTCGGTGAAATCAAACTGAACCATTTTGTTCTCCGGCGCGACAAGCGTCGGGCTTGCCACAACACGCCCATTGGCCTTCTCTACAGTGGTGCTTATCGATGTTCCGAATGAAGCAACAAAATCATTAAGCGTATTATAGATAAGGAACACACCGGATTGAGCCGAAAGGTCCGGCCCTATATTGTTAAGAAAATCGGAATCCCCAGATCCTGCAAATGTTCCAACGCTTGAATGTGTAAGATTAAAATCTCCATAAGATCCATCAAGATTTGCGCCCTGAATGATACTTCCATCCGTTGTAACATAAGCAAGTTTATACTGCTCGCTGTCGCTGTTTACAAGCTCTACAATCTGAACATCAAGTTTTATTTGCGGATAAGGCTTATCTAATTTTTCGATAGCCTTCTTTATTAATTCCATCTCCTGAGGCCTTGCCAGAACCATAATCGCATTCTGCGATGCGTCAGGCGCTATTACCCACTTATAACTCTGTGGATACACCTTTTTCGTACCCTCATCGCCCTGGCTTTCATACTCATACATCTCGCCCACAGTAAAACTTCCTATCGCTCCACTAAAGAAACCACCATCCGGCAACTCCATTCCGGACACATCATCCGTCATCAACATCATAGAAATTATTCCTGTTACTCTGAATGTGTGAGTATATTTAAGCTTGATATATTCGAGCTGATAATTCTCGAAAATATTTTTATCCAGAGAAGCAATTAATTCACAAACTTTATCAACATATTGTTTCTGTGTCGAAACAATTACTGAATTCGTCTGAGTATTATAATCAAAATTCGTGATGAGATTCATATTATCTGTTTCTTTGCCCGAACCGAATCCAGGAAGCAATGCCAGTTTTTCCAGAAAGCCAGATCCTGCAAGCTCACCGACGTGAACATACTTCAGCGGCACAATTCTTGTAACATATTCCCTGTCTTCCACATCATAAGTTTTGATTAAGCTGAGAATATCCTCGTATTTGGATTCTGAGCCGATAAACGTGAAAGTATTTGTCGGTTCACTGTATATAAGTTTTTCTGCATTAGAATCGATAATTTTTTCTAATGGCTCAATATAATCCTTGTTTTCTTCGCCGAGCAAATCCCTAATAGTTATATATTTAAGAGGTATAGTCTTCAGAACCGTTGCTCTTTCAGTTACATCAATAGCTTTAAGCAGGTCATAAAATCGCTCATAGATTTTATTGTCCCCTATGAACACTATCGAATTACTGTGATAATCAAATGTAACCGTATTAGGAGTGTTATAATCCGCATCGACACCAACTCTTAAATCGGCAAAATAAGGATTCGCAATCATCGCTTTCAGCTCTGTTTCAAATTCCTCGCTCAAGCTGATGTATTTTAATTGTATTGTTTTTATGATCTGGTCAGTCTGTTTTGTTAAAACTTCCTGAGGTCTGTCAATTTCAACAAGCATCTGCTTGGCACGCTGCAAATCCCTGTCCATTCCACGCATCATTATCATATTTGTTGCCGGATCGCACTTGATATCTGCTATTACAGATGAAAGTTTGCCGATAACAACGCAAGCATATGTATGTTGAGGCTGAATCATAACAACTTTTGTTCTTGTTGCAGTATCATCATAAATTACGGAACTATTTGTTTTATTAACACCCAGAGAAGCTGTTTCTTTTTTCATTATTGCATAATAATCGCCGAACTTTCTCCATGACCAGTTGTTCGAGGATGTAATAATATCAAGAGCATCTTCAAGCGTTATATGTGAAAGTGTAACAGTTATGCCACCGGCCCCTGCAGTTGCCTGTTCCTGCACCAGGCCCGACTCGACAACTATATTTGCACCACCCGCGGCTTCCGATAACAGCCTCACTGTCTGTGAAACATCTGCATCCTGCAAAATTACAGGGCCTACTATATAAGGAGATGTGTCCATCTCTTTTATTCTGTTAGGCACTTCAAATTCATCAAACTGACCGGAAATATTTGAATATGGAATCTGGCTGGTCCCGCCAACGCTACCAGGAATATTTATTTCCGGTGGCAATGTTCCTGATGCCGGCATTCTGCTGCTTTGTACCGCCTTTTTATCCACGGTCAACGAGAAAGTCGAGCCATCAGGTGAAAGATCAAAATCGTAGCCGCTTTTTTTATTCAAATGTATAGAAATAAATGTAGCTGTTTGTCCATTAACCTCAATCTCTCTTACTGAAAGATCTGATACATTTCCTTTGCCGACTTCAACCTCGCTGAAAGGAAGCCCTGATACTGTGCCATAAAACTGAACAAGTAAATGCGAAGGAGCATCGTATTCCTTAACACGATACCTGAGTCTGTCTGTGCTTTTGAAATCAATCACGACAGATTCTTCATTCTCCCTGAAATTGATCTTGGAAAGAGTGCCGGACCCTGCCGCATATACAACAGAAACACTCATAACCAGAAACAGCATTAATAAACCAATTTTTCTTATTGTTGATTTCATGAGAGGTAAACCCCTACTCCTCCTGTTCACGCGATCTATTCCAGTCTTCCTTTTCGCGATTTTCAAGATAATCGCTGAATGATTGAGGCCTCTGGGTTTCTCCTTCTTCTCCCTCAACCTCTTCTCCAAACTTTTTATCGAGATATTGCTTATAGAGATCATTTATATTGAGCCCGGGGACTTTGGGATACTGCGCTTCCTCAGGCAGCTTCGCAATTCTTTTCCTGGTAAACATGGTAAGCCTTAACTGTTTCTGATCTTTTTCGAGGACCACATCATATTGATCTATACTTTTGATTACCGCTTCGTTTTCAAGAACATCGCCTTCTCTGACAATTTTTGTCTGATCACCTATTTCAATCATAGCAATCTGACCCGACGGAGTTATGGCTGTTCCGATAACTCTGAATTTATCTGGAGTCATTCTCCTGATTACCTCAAGCGGAGGCACGCTTAAATTTACTTCAACAAAAGGATCCTGTCTTCCGGTTTCTTTTCTGAAATTCGGGTAGATCATATCAAAACCGGCTTCCTTGATCAAGTCGGGTATACCATCATCAGCTTCTTCCTCAGCAACGTCTTCTTTAGCAATTTCAGTTTTGCCTTCCTCTTTGACATCCGCTCCATTAACCGCAGCGCCAACCCCGTTAACTTTCAAATTGTTTTCTTCACTGAATTCGGTTTTTTCACTATAAATGCTGATATCATCAACTATCCCGGCATTTGCTTTTTTTGATAAGCCAAACCCGTTTGAGCAACCTTCAAAGAATAATATGAAAACGCAGATCACACATATGCCGCAAAGCAACCTGACTGCGTTTTGTGTTTTTCCATTACTTTTCAGCATATAGCTTTTACATATCCCTTTTCGATAATGCGAACATGCATATCAAAACTCAGGCTGCTTCTGTCTTTGTATATAGAATGTCAACGGCATATCAATAGCAAGGTCTACATAACTTCCAACCTCTACCTCATTTCCATAGTCCGTTGAACTTTCTTCATTGTTGTCGTTTTCAGGAACAAGTTTCAAGTTGTCCACAACAACCAGCTTGGGAAACGTAGTAAGCTCGTTCATGAAATTGTATAAATTCTGAAAAGTTCCCTTTGCCTTGAAGTCAATTGCGCTTGTCTTGTATTCCTTCTTGCTGTCGAAAGAAGTCGGCGTTTTGGCTTTGGCGCTTGATGCGGTAGGTTTCGCGACGCCTGACTTTGCTGAGCTTTTGCTTCTTTTCGCGCCTTTGGCGGGTTTTATGGAACCCACTTTCAAATGAGTTGCGTTTGCAAGATTTTCTATGAGAACAAGAACTCTTGGTATAAAAACTTCTTCCGGGAAAAACCTTTCCAGTCTGGCTATATCAACTTTCAGTCTTTCAATCTCCTGCTTCTTTTCGCTGAGCAATCGCCTTGTCATTTCGATTTCTCTGACATCGCGTTCTTTTTTCTCAACAATTTTCTCCAGATCCTGTATTTTCACCTGTGTCGGCATGTAATAAAACTTGCCATAAGCAAAAGCCAGTGCGAGCACAACGAAGCAAAGAAACCCGATTATTAAATTTCTGTTTGCTGATAATGAGCCGATTTCCATCTCAGTTCCCTATCGTCCTGCCTTTTTCACTGTTTTCTTTGCTTCTTTCTTCTTGTCTGCCGCCGTGTCGAGTTTCATTGCACCACTTATTTTAAATGCCTTCGCCAACGTCTCTATGCTTCTATCCTCTTTGCCGCCGGTACTGCCACCAACATCAGCTGTTGCACTCAATAAATTTACAGTTGATATGTTCGGTATCGAATTGAACTGAAGCATGAAGAAGCCAATTGATGAGAAACTGAAAGTTCTTCCTTCAACATCATAGTCTCCGCTTCTCTGCCCTTCAAAACTCGTCAGCCATACATCTTTAGGCATTTTTGATCTCATCTCATCAAAAAAGCCAACCCATTGCATCTGATTTTGAGATATTCCATTTACAAAATCCCTTTTGCCCTGTAAATAATCCTTTTCAGCAAGAGTCTGTTCATATTCATCAAGTATTTTCTGGAAATCTCTCAATTTGAAATCGTAAATTTTTATTAAAGCTTCAGCACTTTTGATTTTGCTGCTCATGTCAAGATACGTACCTGCCGCCACAACAACCAGTGCAAGAAAGAGCAATATCGGCAGCCATATAGGCAGCTTAAAACCTTCCTTTATCTCAAGGGCTATTTTGGGTTGTAAATTTACTCTTATCATAACATTATCATGTACTCAATGCGCTGGCCTGAGTTGTACTTCCAAATTCGTATAGTGGTTCAATCTCAACTTTGAGACAATGTCTTGCGAGCACTTTGGGCGGCACCTGCCTCAAAGCAAGACCCGAAGCAACCGATAAAAATGGAATGTCGGAAATCAGTTCCTGGTCTTCCCTGTCGCCGATGTAAAATATATTCCTGACTGGGTTTGCATACATAACCGGTATAACGAGATCTTCCTGAAAAAAATGCGCGATCCCTTTCAGCAAAGAACCTCCTCCTGTCAGCACAATCTTTGTAACAGATTCACCTCTGTACTTCGATGTATAATATGCAAGCGATCTCCTGACTTCAAGAGATAACGAATCAAGATGCATCCTAATCATTTCATTAATTTCCCGGACTTCCGGGTCCAGGTCATTAGCCTCTTCATCTATATATGCCGTTCCCTTTTCACGCTTTAATTTTTCGGCTTCAAGAAAATCAATTGCCATTCCGGTTTCCAGAGCATGGGTCAGAGTGTCGCCACCTATGCCGAATATCCTTGTAAATCTAAGCACTCCGTTTTTGAGGATACTCACGCTAGTCGACGACGCTCCCATATCTATTAATAGAAATGTCTGTGTGAAAGTATCCTGATCCTCAAACAAACCGGACTCCACAACTGATCTCAGAATTACGAATGGATTGACATCCACCTCTACCGAATCCAGTCCTCCTATGTGTGCCGCTTCCATTCTCCTTTGAACAGCTTCACGATGAGCAGCAATAAAAAGAACACTCATCTGTTTAACGTCACCCTGTTGCACCGCTCCAAGAACTTCATAGTCGTATTCCATCTCATCAAGCGGAAACGGCAGAAACCTCTCAACCTCTCCAATTGCAGCTACTTTCAGCTCTTTTTCGCTCAATCCCGCAGGCAGAGAAACCTGTCTTATTACAACCGCTCTGCCCGGCAATGAGCAAACAACTTTTTTGTCTCTGATATTATAATATTTTACCATCTGGCCGATGGCTTCGCCTATCGCTTCGGAATTATTAATAACCCCATCAGTAACAGAACCCAGCGGAGTTGCGGCCTTCGCGAAATTAACCATCTGTATGCCCTGCGCGCCCGGCGCAAGATGAACCATTTTGATATAACGCGAACCAATATCAAGCCCTATTCTTGCTTGTGATCCCCTTGTAGGTAAACTTAACTTCGCCAATTCCCATTATCCCAAACTAAGCAGTTTTGCGCTTAATATATTATACGCAAAACTCCTGATTAGAAAACAACCCTCAAAATTCTATATATTTATATACCAATATATATGTTTACTGCAAATATTATTTATAATTGACTACTGACCAATAGTGATGATCTACCGCAAATTATACTTCAGATGAGCAAGATAATGGTTTTAACAGAAATATTTTTAGTTCAGTTGTTGAAATATATGTCAACTTAATAAAAAAGACGCGGCAAATATCACCGCGTCTTTCTATCACCACAAAATTCAACTGCATCCAGCCGGCGCTTAACGGTTTATCAGAACGGCAGTGAAGGCATATTCGAAGGCGGATCCACTTCAATCCAATCTATCGGGACACCACCAAGCTGTCTGAAATACTGCCTTGTTACCGCATCATGCCTTACCGAACCCTGCTGATCTATCCTAACACGAGATCCCGGCATTGCCGCAACAGCTCCTGCGAACAAATGTCCGCTTATGTTAATTTCAGATGGCGAGAAGAACTCATCCGTTGCCGCATTAAGCCAGCACTGGACCTGGTTAATTACGTCAGGCCAGAAAGCCGCTTCGACGTCATTCAAACAAGATATTTCGGCGTTATAATCATATCCACTCTGAGAATAACTCAGGCTTGTTCTGTTGAACGAATTGAGTGGATTCGAGCCTGCTGATATACCACCAGAGTAGAATATCCCCTGTGCCGCACAATCAGCGTCCAGCGCATCTGTTGGATTAGAGAAAACGGAACAGCTGTTTGCAAGACCCCACAATCCATAATCTGCAATAATATCACTCCATACCCTGAGTCCACCTCTTGCAAGCACATAACCTATATCGGTTTGCCCGGTATCAGGATTATAAGTAAGAATATCTGCCCTTGCGTTCTTGGTCAGATATATATTCCCGTGAATATATTGTATAGCGCCACCGGTTTCCTTTCCGCCCGCGACTATGGCGCCACCGTTATAAATACGTATCGGGTCGATCGCCGGCACAAGATTGAGGAACGGAAGGAATTTCCCGATCAACGTGTTGCCAAGGAATGAAATTGCATCCCATCCCGGTTCAAGCAATCTGAAGTCTCCCCTGGTATATAAAGTTCCAGGATTCACAACATTCGGACTTGAATTAGCCACGGAACCATTGATATCCAGATACGTTTCAAAATCAAGAATCCCATTATTAGTGAGATTTATATCAGGCCACCACGGGAAAAATGTTTGCATTATTACATTGATAGGCGCCATTATCCAACTACAGTCAATACTAATACCGATTACCTCGAACGACATCGATCCACCCGTGATTATCCAGCATAACAGGGTATCTAATTCGAGAGTAATATCGTAGCCACTGCTCTCATCCTTAATTATATGCTCATCGGCATATACCGTTCCGCCTTCAATCTGTATCCAGTCGGCAAAATACAACCTGCCGTTCACCAGCACTTCCCCGGATACCACTGCATTCCCAAGATGCCAGTGCGGCAATCCGAACTGGAATGACGGAAGACAAACAGAGTCCAGCGGCCATGGCATACATATTTCAGGTACCTGTATACAATAAAGCGATAAACCTCCATCGCCCGGTCCACATGAATGATACGGAGTTCTGGTTCCCATCCCCATAACACCATCTATGAAAACATAATCTCTGAACTCATGTTTCCCCATGAACGTGAACGCATATCTATTCTCCCTTGAACCCAGACAACACGATTCAAAACTGCCAAGATCCATCCCGTTGCTTATTACGCAGGTAAGACATCCTATATCAAAATGCGGATCAAGTATTAACTTAACTTTTTTCTCTAAGGATTTGTCCCTCGGGCCGGGATCGCTTGTGCCCGGGATATGATTGGGCTCATCTCCCTGAACGTATATTCCATCAGTTTCATTCCACATATCATGCAGATCGAAAATGTACTTTGTGCTGTCGTCCCAAACCTGATTTGCATTCCTGTTGCAATTGTGGATCCTGCCGGACCCGGCATTCGGGGGACAATTGAATTTGGGGATCGAATTATCCATATCCTGGTCGTTTTCCCCGGAATCAAGCGAGAAATGTTCTCCTGCATCTCCGCAATCATACTGCGTTGTCGTCACCGATCCGGCAGGGCCGAACTTACAATATTTAAGATCATAGACAGTTGCATCTGAATATTTCGAATCGAAATACCCATAAAGATCATCCATCCTGTTTTCCCATTTGTCCCAGTTGACCTGTGGAATCTCTATTCTTACAGGCAGGTGAATCCATGTTATATTGTGATCGATTCCAGGCAGCCCGAAAAGATCCGGCTGCGGATCAGGATCTATCTCAGGATAACTTACGCTTATTACTTCCGGGGGATCCAGCCATGCAAGCAGGTTACCGAATCCGAGCGGCACTCCGAAAAGATCATAAAGCAACGCATGCCAGCTATTATCATATTTCCATCCATTAATGTGGATCGGTCCATTGATATTGTATTGATACAACATTACCGTATCGATATATTTATCGATAACTCCGGTATAAAGCGCAGGAGGAGCAAGATCGACTTTTACAGCTCTTCTTACAACCTTATCGCCCGATTGAACTTCACCAACCGAAACTATGCTTAACCTGATAACATATTGATTACAGGTGCCGCCACCTTTAGCGGCCTGACACGCCTCATCATAGCCCGGATCTCCTGCTGTTATGCCTGCAAAATCATCCGTGCAAAGCGTAAAAAATCCAGTGGTATATCTTGCGCCGGAGCTTTCCGAAGCGCTTGTCAGCGCCTCATAACTTCTCGATATGTTTACTGCATCGTCCCAATCTTTCCACCCGAACTGTCCGCCATTATCCGGCCACCACAACAAAGGATTATAATATGGGCATATATCCGGGTCCGAACCATCATTACAATCGAAATTCGGCCCCCAGTGAATGTAATTTGCGTATAGCTCCTCATTATATGGCCAGCAGGGGAGATCTTCCGTGGTGTTAATAGGATCAATAGAACTCACGGTCGGGTCACAAGTACCCGAAGGAGCCTCGGTGATACCTCCGCTTTTTGAGCCCGTCATGTCCTCAATTGTGTCGAGAACCTGGGTTTCATTCATGGACTCGTCGAAGAAAAAGTACGGGAAACACATATCCGCCGGCTTCTTGGATCTCTGGAACAATACGTCCTGTATCCCTGATTCCGCTACATATAACGCCTGTGTTGCCATGACATTTGCATTGATACTGTGAGATTCATTCACAACCATCAATGCAAACGATGCGCCGACAAAAGCCATAACCGTCACAGCCATTATCGCTACCAGCAAGGCAAATCCTTTTTCCCGTGCTTCGGACTTAACTTTCATAAATCGCTTTGTCATTGCGATCACCCCTTGCTTATATGCTTTAATTACTCTGAGAAGGCGGACACCATGAAACATCATATGCAAATTCCGCCTGACAACAATCAACTACACCGTCTTTGTTTGAATCCAGAAAAAGTGATCTCGAAAATATGTTCCTGGGCTGCACTGCCGTCTGATAAGAATGAACAGCTTTCTCATAATAATCAGGATTGATATTTTCTCCCTTTTTCTTGTATATCCTCGAATATACAGTCGAAATTTTCACCATCCACACACACGCCGCCGTGGAATTGTAATTTACCGGTTCATTAAGCCCTGAATTATCGATCTCGTTCGTCGTGCATGCAAAAGTCCCGTCATCTCCGAAAGGCCTGCAATACTGTATGACGAAACTCCTCACGTCGGAATATGAATCTGTAAGTCTGTACATATTCGCGCATCCCGCTCCGCCACCGGGGCCTACCCCGCCCATGATATAACCGGGTTCGTATGATTCCAGATATGGATCTGTGCCAACCGGCGGAACAAACATATAACAGGCTTCATCGAAATTCGTATCATCAACTCCCGCAAACGGATCAAGGTTCTGCCCGTGACGGGTAAAAATTATCGACGATCCGTTCGAGCCCGTCCTGATATGAGCATTCCCTGCCTGCGCTCCGGCGGATCTGAGATCATCGGCTATGTTATTCATCACCTGCTCCACGCTGCCCTGGGCAATGCTCTGGCTCGTTCCCATTACAACCGCATCGATCGTTCTCATCGTTATCTCGGAGATGGCAATTATTACAAATGTTATAATTGCCAGAGAAATCATCAATTCAGGCAATGAAAAACCTTCCTGTTTTTCTATTCTTTTTGCTGAAGTCATTTTTCACCCCTGTTCAATAGACACAATTTACTAAATCACCCGGCTCACCCAGCGTCCCGGTTCCACATGCATTTTCACACGTATCCACCGTGCCATGGTACCGTTTCTTTTCATAAATAATTTTCCTGGGCGCCCCCAATACAAGACCGTTAAAGCTTACACCGGCCTTTATTATGTAATAACATTGCGTCCACTCGAGCAACGATGCAGGTTCCAGATATGAATATGTATAACATCCCGGGCAAACCATGTATTGCAGCTTTACCTGTGCTCCGATTCCTGTTGCGGTATTAGATAAATCATAACAGGAAGTATCACCATTGGAATTTACAAAACTGTTCAGTCCCGGAATACCTGCCCCGGAAGCGAAATCCCCTGTTATCGCAGCCCCGGGAGACATATTGTAAATTACATCCGGCGGTAAAGCCTCCAGATATTCCAGAACCATCCTCGCGCAATTCGCAGCTGCTCTCTGCACTCTTATATTATTCAGCTGTACCAGACCTACAGACACAACTGACGCCGTTCCGATCAAAGCACCTGCAAGTATCGCCACGGCTATCATTATTTCTATCAGCGTCATTCCCCTGATACTTTTTGTCCGAATCAGCTTTTTCATATTTTCCATTTCATTATCTTCCCTTCACAATGACCATAACCTCGAAATCAAATTCCCATACCAATCGATTATCTCAGGTCCACTGATCATCGCAATCGCTCCTCCTATCGCAAGCATCGGGCCGAACGGTATTTCATCCTTTACCCCACTTCTCCGATATAGTATGAGCGCTATCGACACTATCGCTCCAACCAGAAACGCTATAAAAAATCCCGCCAGCAACAACCTCCACCCCAGAAACGCTCCCATCATCGCCGCCATCTTCACGTCCCCCTGTCCCATCGCTTCCTGCTTCGCGGCTATCGTTCCGATAATCCTTATTGCAAAAAAGCCTGCATATCCACCCGCCGCCGTTAATAGATTCTCCAGAAACATCCCTTTCAAACCCGAAATAATCAACGCCGCGGCAAGAAGCGGAAAAACAACCGCATTCGGGATTATCCAGTGATCATAATCAATCAGGAATATCACTATCAATCCCGACAGGAACAGCGCTGAGCCGATAAAATCAAGCGTTGTCTGCGCATTTATCGCTGCCCACAAAAACGCCAGCCCGGTCAGAGCTTCCACCATCGGATACCTTGCCGATATCCTTATCCCGCATGTCCTGCATCGCCCCTTCAGCATCAGAAAACCTATTACCGGCACCAACTCCGCCGCCGTCAGCTTCCTGTTACAACAAGGACAGTGAGATCCAGGCCATACCAGTGATTCTTCTCTTGGAATTCTGTAAATACATACATTCAGAAAACTTCCTATTACCATCCCCAGAATTCCGCAGTATCCGATGGAAAAACTATCCAATTTTTTGTACTATCCTCCCTATTAATAAATACCCCTATATATCTAAAGTGAATCTAAAACTTCTCTTCTCTCACCTGTCCATTCTCAACTATTACCTTATATCCTCCTGCGGCTCCTCCAGTGTAATGGACGGTTGTTTCAAGCTTGTAACTATATTCATTTGCGGAATATACGAGCGGGTCCTCACATGTCACATCACCATTGAAATCAACATATTGCTGCATCAGGTCAACTATATCCTGAAACGAACCTATGTCTCCCTGTTCCGGATATTTTGAATTATCCTGTATATACTGCTCGAAACCTTTCTGAACAGCCGACATCGAGATCTTGCATGCAGCAACCCTGGCCTTATCTCTCACAATTGAATAACTCATCAGACTGGCTGTACTGAGTATACCTATGATGGCAACAACAACCATTAACTCAAGGAGAGTAAAACCGGATCTATTATCTTTAAAATAAGGAGTTTTTCTTGTCTTCAGAGGAATAAAACAACCTGTCCTCACAATTTCATGCGAGAACGCCGAGGATAACGCTAAAAATCGTGCTTTTCTTGCGCTCACGAAAAACACCTTTCCTGCTAAGAGATTAAAGATCCGGGGAAGAATCAAATCTTCCCCGGTTCATAATTATCTCAAATATCACGGACAGACAGCAGGATTGGGACACGAGACTTCATACTTCTCGGGTGCCACTCCCTTGGCATTGATACAAACACCACACTGGAACTTTTCCTTTGATGTGCCGACTATTTCATATTCATATTCAACAGTACCACCAAGGTCGAAATCGTCGCAATTACCAGCAACACGACTATTTACCTCTCCAGTGCAATCACTTCCGTCCGGCTCATCGCAACCTGCAATCATGTACATTGCAAGATAGTCGGGTTCTGATGTATAAACGCCATTGTCTGAAATATACATTTCCTCGGCAACCTTAACGCTTGTAAGCGTCTCCACGCATGACGTGAACTTCGCTTTGTTGGCTGCGCGCAGGAAGTTCGGAATCGCTACCGCAGACAGGATTCCTATAATTGCTACAACAATCATAAGTTCAATAAGCGTGAATCCTGTTTTTGATTCCGATTTTGTTTTTGTGAGCTTTGTGAGTTTCAAAACTCACCTCCTTTCTTTCTCTTGTCGAATTGTATTTATCTAATCGACTTGTTCGGTGTTGAATAATAATTAAAAATAATTTTTTATAATTTCAATTTTCGAACAGCCGTTAGATAGCCTCTTCACACACGTATATTATATATATACCACACTTTCACAATAAAAACATAGTTTTCTCAAAAAAAAGTTGACAATTTAATTGTCACTATATCGAATTAATCAGAGTGAACATGGGCAGGAACATGGCAAGCACTATAAATCCCACCATACCGCCAAGAAAAACCATAAGCAAGGGTTCGAGCAAAGATGTCAGAGAATTAAGAGTTGCCTCCACTTCCATGTCATAAAACTCCGCTATTTTGCCAAGCATCGTATCCAGGTTACCGGTTTCCTCACCTACGGATATCATCTGCGTAACCATGGGAGGAAATATCCCGGATTCTTCCATCGGCACCGATATGCTTTCACCTTCGCGAATACTTTCACGCACATTTTCGATGGACTTTTCAACCACTTTATTTCCAGCCGCTTTACTTGTAACCTCAAGCGCCTGCATTACCGGCACACCGCTGCTCAACAAGGTTCCCAAAGTTCTGCTGAACCTTGAAACCGTAATTTTTCTGTTCAACATACCAAAAACCGGTATTTTTAACAAAATCTGATGCCATTGATATTGCCCTTTTGGTGTTCCAACATAATACTTGAAGGCAAATACTACTCCGAAAAAAGCGGCGATAAAGACATACCAGTAGCCTCTCAACAAATCACTCAAAGTAATAATAAACTGCGTCATTGCAGGCATTTCTACTTCAAGGCTTTCGAAAATCCCGGTAAATGTCGGCAAAACAACAACCAGCATGAAAATCACAATACCGATAGCAAAAGTAAATACAACGCCGGGGTATGTAAGCGCCGATTTCACTTTCTGTCTCAACGCCTGGTCGCTTTCAAGGAACTCCGCAACCCTTTCCAGCGTTTCATCCAGAACACCGCCGATCTCCCCCGCATGTGTGAGATTCACAAATAACTCGGAAAAAGTGGCCGGGTGTGAGCCGAACGCATCCGCAAGAGATGAACCCGCCTCAACTTTACCCCGTACATCATGGATAATTTCTTTGAGTTTCTTGTCGTCAGCCTGTCTTTCAAGAATGTCAAGCGATCTGACAAGCGAAAGGCCCGCACTGACCATAGTTGAAAACTGCCTGCTGAACACAGTAAGACTTTTTGCTTTGACCTTCTGAAAATTTGCTATTACCTCTTTGAAATCAAATGATTTTGATTTCAGGGTAATTGAAGTTACAATGAACCCTTTTTCGCGAAGACGGTTTCTGACGATCTGGTTATTGTCCGCTTCCAGTGTCCCGGTAACCATCTGGCCTTTGGGGTCTCTTGCTTTGTACAAAAATTGCGGCATAATTTCCTCACATTAAAGCACGATTTTCATCCATGAATCAATTTCTTAAGATCATCGGCATCATGTGCCCGGTTAACTGCTTCCTGATAAGTAATCAGACCCGAAGTATAAAGCTCCTTCAGCGCCTGATCCATTGTCTGCATTCCTACATTTCCGCCGGTCTGGATGGCAGCATTAATCTGATGCGCCTTATTCTCACGAATCAGGCTTCTGACACCGGGTGTTGCGACAAGTATTTCCACTGCCGGCACCCTTCCTTTGCCACCCGATCTGGTTAGAAGCTGCTGAGACAGAACAGCTTCCAGATTCATAGCAAGCATGGTTCTGATCTGGGTTTGCTGATGCGGGGGAAAAACGTCAACAATTCTGTCTATCGATCCCGCAGCAGTATTGGTGTGGAGAGTTGCAAAAACAAGGTGTCCGGTCTCCGCAATCGTAATCGCCGCTTCCATGGTCTCCAGGTCTCGCATTTCTCCTATCAGAATAACATCGGGATCCTCACGAAGCGCCGATCTCAACGCCCTTTTGAACGATTTAGTGTCGAGTTCCAGTTCCCTCTGATTGATCATGCTTTTCTTGTGCCTGTGCAAATATTCGATGGGGTCTTCGACTGTTATGATATGGCAATCGCGAGTCGTGTTGATCAAATCTATACATGCAGCAAGCGTAGTGGATTTTCCCGAACCCGTAGGGCCCGTTACAAGAACCAGGCCTCTTGGTTTCATTGTTAAAGCTCTTACCACTTTTGGAACCCTCAATTCATCGAGGGTCGGTATTTTTGACGGTATTGACCTCATTACGGCTCCAATCGAGCCTCTTTGAAGAAAAATATTTACCCTGAACCTGCCGAGTCCCGCCACTCCGTAGGAAAAATCAAGTTCGAAATGTTCTTCGAATGCCTGCTTCTGCTGGTCTGTCAGCATGCTGTATATAAGCTTCTGCGTTGCCGACGGCACAAGCCTGTCAAGATCCATCGGCACTAAATGTCCATCGATTCTCATCACAGGAGGCAATCCCGCCGTCAAATGTACATCGGAAGATCTCATTTGTACTGCCTTGTGCAAAATCTCATCAATATCCATATCCATATCAAGGATACCTCACTAGCTGTTTGTTCCATCAATTATAAACCACAATTAACTGCTGCTGCCAATATAATAATTAATTATTCTCGTGATCGATATTTGTCAGTATGCATTTCCTATTTGCGTTCCGATTCGATATACTTAGCATATCAAAGTTCTGGGGACCGCTATGAAAAGACAATTTCTCTGGTTTTTTATTATAGCCGCATTCGTTTTCATTTCTTCTATTGTTGACCTTATCATCATTTACACTGACTGGTTGTGGTTTTCTTCTGTCGAATATCAGGATGTATTTCTTAAAATCCTGTTTACACGGATCAAGCTCGGTGTCGGCTTTGGTCTTGTTTTCTTGATTATCATGATAGTTAATCTTCTTTTGGCCGACAGGTTGAGCAGAGTTGGCTTTATCAGAATGGGTAACGACTCTATCGAGTTGCCGGGGCTGAACATTCTCGGGCCAAACATCAAGCAGATCATGATAATAGCCTCTGTTTTCCTGTCACTTATCATCGGCATCGAAGCAAGCAGTCGCTGGGACATTTTCTTAAAATTCAGCAACTCTATCCCTTTCGGTTACAATGATCCTGTTTTCAACAATGATATTTCCTTCTATATATTTGAAATTCCGTTCCTCAACTATATTTACCAGTGGAGCCTCATCGCGATAGTCTTCAGCTTCATGATTTCAACAGGCGTATACGTTTACAAAAAAGGTATTATTATTACTAATAACGGGATACAAGTGCGGGCTTCTACATACGGTCACCTGTCTATACTTTTAGGACTGTTCATAATTATAAGATCCTTTGGATACCGGCTTCTTGCATTCAATCTTCTTACGACACAGCGCAACTTCGTGTCGGGCGCGGGATATGCCGATATTCATGCAAGGCTTCCCCTGTTAGGTTTCCTTGTTGCCATTTCCCTGATAATCGGTATAGCCCTGTTCGCCAATGTGTATTTTAAAAGCTGGAAGCTGCCCGCGGGCGGCATTTTAATACTAATACTGGCATCGGGATTTTCGGCTGCTTATCCAGAGATAATCCAGAAGCTCAGGGTACTCCCGAACGAAATTTCACTTGAAAAAGAATACATTAACCGGCAGATAGAGTTCACAAGAAAAGCATACGATCTCGACCGTGTGAAGGTAACTCCCTTTGAGGCTGAAAAAGAGATTACCGCCGGCCAGATCAAAAACAACGAAACAACTATAAACAATGTCAGGCTGTGGGACTCCAGGCCCCTGCTGCAAACGTACCGCCAGTTGCAGGAAATCAGAACCTATTACAGTTTTTACGATGTGGACGTTGATAGGTATAACATTGATGGATATTACAGGCAGGTTACCATATCCACCAGAGAGTTATCTTACGATAAACTTCCTGCAAAAATATGGATTAACGAGCATCTTTCTTTCACTCACGGCTACGGGGTTTGCATGAGTCCCGTCAACAAATTTACACAGGAAGGATTACCTGAATTCATCATAAAAGATATTCCTCCCGTGCATATGTCGGAAATAAAAGTCGAGCGCCCACAAATTTATTATGGTGAACTTGCGAACGATTATGTTTTCACAAATACAGATGCTGATGAATTTGACTATCCGCTCGGCGATGGGAATGTCTTCTCTGATTATCAGGGAACCGGTGGCGTGAAACTCGACGCTTTTTTCAAAAAGGCGGCTTTTGCGCTGAGGTTCTCCTCGCTTGCTGCTTTGCTTAACACAGACATCAAAAAAGACAGCCGAATTATGATTTACAGGAATATACTGGGATACGCTTCTGAAAAAGGCAGAGCGTCAAGAATAATGCCGCTCATACACTATGATGTTGATCCTTACATTTTCATCGACGATGAAGGAAAACTGAAATGGATTATTGATGGCTACACTATCAGTTCGTCATTTCCATATTCTCATCATATTCAGGCAGGTTCAAGCTTCAATTACATCAGGAATTCCGTTAAGGTCATTATCGATGCTTACGACGGATCGGTAGATTTTTATATTTTCGACAATAATGATCCCATTATTCAGTCGTACAGTAAAATCTTCCCCGGCCTTTTCAAACCCAAGGAAACCATGCCTGATTCGTACAAAAAACACACAAGATACCCTGTAGATCTTTTCCGCATACAGTCACAGATTTACACGGCTTATCAGATGACCGACCCGGTTGTTTTTTACAACAAAGAAGACCTGTGGGAATACCCGAGAGAGCTTTTTTACCAGAATGAACAGAACGTAGAGCCATATTTCACAATAATGAAACTGCCGGGCAACATAAGTGAAGAATACATTTTGATGCTTCCGTTCACACCGGCCAACAAGGACAATATCTCCGCATGGATGTGCGTCAGGAATGACGATGAGCACTACGGAGAACTGCTTGTTTATAAATTCCCTAAGAAAAAACTCATATACGGGCCTTTTCAGATCGAAGCGCGTGTCGATCAGGATCCGGAAATATCCAAACAGCTTTCCCTCTGGAGCCAGGGTGGCTCTCAGATAATCAGGGGAAACATGCTGGTTATTCCGATTGAAAATTCCATTATGTACGTTGAACCACTTTTCCTGAAAGCTGAAAAAGGCGATATACCCGAATTGAAGAGAGTTATTGTTTCAATCGACGACAGGGTCGTTATGGAAGAAACACTTGAGGACGCTCTTTCGATCCTTCTGAGAGATTACGAGATATCCGATAAAGCGATTGACACAGCAACTCAAACGATTGAGTCGGACGATTCGATACCGGAAAGTGAAAAATCTTTGCTGATTAAGAGCTTGAATCACATCAAAGAAGCAAAAATCAAGATCAAAGAACTGGATTGGGAAGGGTTTGGAAAAGAACTGGATGCAGCAGAACAAACTCTTGACAGGGCAGTTAACACGGAGTAATTGATACTGAAATCATATTCATAAGCGTGAAATATATTGCACTATCGGGTAATTATTTTTTGGTTGTTTTTACAGTATATTTAATAATTATTAAGTTTCTGCCGTGATAAACATTGTTAATTAAACATGTATAACTTCATTGGTAAGCTAACTCCGGTAATTCTTGTGAAAGGGCAGAGAATTTGGCAATTTTATTGCTATACATTTAGTACAGCTAACTATGAGTACTAAAGTCAGTAGATTGAAAAAAAGATTTTATATTTAATTTGACAATTTATGGGTATAATATCGTAAGAGATACCATATGGAGGACATCCATGAGAATTTTGTCAATGGTAAAAATTGTAACAATAGCGTTGTTTGCGGTTGCTCTCATCCCACTTAATGCCTATTCAGCAGGAACAACCACCGCTACATTCCTGAATCTCGAGGTCAGTGCGGCAGCCGAGGGAATGGGAAGCGCATATTCTGCGATAGCAGATGATGCCAGCGCGGTAACGATTAATCCTGCCGGCATGATACAGGTTCCCAAACAACAGGTAATGGTTATGCATAACGAGTACCTGCTGGATATTGATCATGAATATTTCTCATATGTAACATCACAGGGCGACCATGCATGGGGTGGAAGTATTACTTACATCGACTACGGTGTTCAATCCGAATATGATGCAACCAACACTTTTATCGGAACTTTCAATCCCAACAGTTACGCATTATCGATAGCTTATGCTGCAAAATATAACGCAATGTTGTCTTACGGCGTGGCTGTGAAATACATCAAGATGAAAATAACGGAATCCGGCTCTACTTTTGCTGTTGACGGCGGACTGTTATACAAACTTGGCGAGACTGGATGGAGATTCGGAGCAGCTCTATCAAATCTCGGCGGCGATATTGAATTCATTGAAGAGGGCGATCCCCTTCCCCTCACATTCAAAATCGGCACTGCATACCAGTTCGATAAAATGCCTCTTCTCGCATCTTTCGATCTCTATACAATTAAAGAAGAGGACCCGGAATATCACCTTGGCGTTCAGTACACATTGCAGGAGATGGTTAATCTGAGATTAGGATATAACTCCAATGACGACCTGGACAACGGCATCACATACGGTATCGGGTTAAAACAGGAGAATTTTGCTGTTGATTACGCTTTTGTTCCTAAAGGTGAGCTGGGCGACTCGCATAGATTTTCACTCAATTTGAATTTCTAAATATTCAGTTGTTGAAACAAAAATTTAAGGCCTCCTTTTACGGAGGCTTTTTTATTTGTTAATTTTCTTCTCACTTGTATACAATATAATCCTGAGATTATAATTACAGAGTTCAAATATCGTCTGTGCCAAAATTCGAAAATGCGACAGTAGATGCGATTTTTGAACTGTTCTTTTTATTAAAACATTTATTGGAACGGTTAAGACAGTCGATACTTTTCAAGCATCTGCTATGACAATTTGCAGGATAAATAAACAATTTTTATTTTTTATTATTATCCAGTCCGTATTACTTCTGTGCGGGAAATCCGTCTGTGCGGTCCCGGCTTTCGTCTCTCATGTCGGGTTCAATTTCGAAGACAGCAACGTAATTTTCTACCAGGGTTCCGAAAAAGGAATCAAGCCCGGTGACATAATTGAAGTCATCCGGGACGACAACACTGTTGCAATTCTTGAAGCGGTCGAAGTTAACCCCTTTTACACAAAAGCAAAAATTCTATCGGAAGCAGAAAAAGATAAATCGACTGAAATGCTGGGAGAAATTCGGAAAATTGAAGAACCCGAAGCTGAAATCCCAGTTGTTAAAAAGCCTGATCGCATTGTTTCAAAATCCGCACCGGAACAAAAAACAGAAAAACAGGTAGAAAAAGACACCATATCCAAAGACCAGATAATGGTCAAAGACGAGGAAATGGAAAAGAGGATCAAAAGAGGAAAAATAGACGTTGATCTGCATGGATACAGATATATTTTATTCAGGAAATACGATTCATCCGGCTCACAGCAGAAATTCGAATCCAACAATGGTTTGCTGACCCGCGGGAATAAAGTAGAACAGGGAACCGATATTGATATCAAAGCCTCTTATGGAGATAAAGTTGTTGTCGAGGGTAGCCTTTATGAGCTTCCTTATCAGGAACGCAAGCTCCGTTTTGATCTTGGCGCCGGGGATTACAATGCAACTTTCGGTGTTTTCGCGCCTGATTTCAGAACCGGCAAATATGCGGCAATCAACAAGGAAACAACCGGAGTTCATGCTCAATACACCGGAGATAAACTTGAGGCTGATTTTCTGACATCCAAATCAAAAAGCCAGAGCAAAACAGTTTCTTTCACCGGAGATAATACACACGGGCCTTTCTCCCTGAATTCATTCCAGATACTCGAAGACAGTGAAATCGTAAAATTAAACGGGCACCTCTTATCAAGCGATAAATATTATATTGATTACTTTTCAGGCCAGATCACTTTCTGTAGCGAATCCAGCAGCATCGAGTGTATCGACATTGGAACTTCGGATGAAATCCAGATCGAATTCGAAGAACGAAACCTGTTATCCCTTTCGTCTGGAGGGGTCAGCGGAATGTCCGCAAAATACCAGTTCACAGATGATTTATCCATCGGTTTCGCAAACGTATTGAGAGAAGCATCGCGAGCACGGGACCAGGTTTTAGCCGCCGACACATTTGAAACTGACGGATTATTAATTCTTGCAAGTTCGAATCCATCATATATCTCCATCGATTGCAGCGGTTCAGAATACAACGATCAATATTGTTTTCTCGACCCGACCCAGGGAAGGTTAAGGATATTTAAAAACGATTCGATTATGGATACCGATGATTATTCGATTGATCCTTACGGGTATTTGACCGGAATGATTGAATTGCTGATACCCATCCAGAATGATGACGTTTTTACAGTTGAGTACAACTATTATGTGGATGAATATATTGAAGAGATTCCGGAAGAAAAGTTATATGAAGAAGACGGGACTGAAGACGGTTATTACAATCTGACAAAAAGCCTTCCCAGAATTATTTATCCGGGTTCCGAACAGGGCCGGATCTTCTTCTGCGAGACTGAGAACTGCGTCGCGCCACAGTCGATGGAATATGGCGCCGACAAGGATTACGAGATTCAATACGGGCAAAACAGAATTCTTATTCACAACGTGAACTTCAGGCCTCAGGGCCTGGAGGAACATATAATCGTTTCGTACTGGGGGGTCCCAAGACTCACTTCCGAAGACTCGGATTACGACCACACGGTAAATGAAATATTCGGGGAAACTAAATTATGGAACTTTGACATATCTTTTAATTATTCTGAAAGTGAATCCGATATTTCCAAAACCGCTATCCAGGTATTGGACGAGAATATCATTCAATTCACTTCAAATATTTTATGTCCCAGTCAGACCCCCGCACCGGCTGAATGCGTACTCAGTCTCGAACACCCGGATATTGAAGAATTATCCGATAAAATTATTTCCAGCAAATCAGATATCGCGCTGTCAAGAGGAATGGATTACGATATCGATTATGCATCAGGAACAATCACCCTGACAGGTGGCATTGAATTCAACGCCGGCGACATACTTTATGCGGACTACAAATATTTCCCCGACATCCAGGAAGGATTGACAAAAGGCCAGGCCCGGAACATTTCAGTAACAACTCAGATTAAAAATTTCGATGTCAACTATTCCACAGAAAGAGTCGATCCTGATTACTCTCCTCTATCCGGCAATAATTCACTGGAGATTCTCAGACAGGATATTGGGTTATCGGGGAATATAAACGATGATCTTTCACTGGAAATAAATTCATCACGGTTCGATAAATCGAAAGACATTACCAAAAGCACAGTTGACACCAATAGACAATTAGAAACCGGCATTTATTATGATCATGGGAAAAGTTCATATGAAATAGGTTACAGTAAAATTTCGGTGGTTGACAATCTGGAAAGTCACAAAACTGATCAGGATAAAATCAAAAAGTCGCTGTCAGTGGATTTCAAAGATATTATCAAACCCGATTTCAACATTGGATTCGCACTGGAAGATCTCGATTTCAACGATAATCTGGGCAAATCCAACAATACATCAAATTCCGTAAAGCAACTTGATATGGAATATAGGTTTGGTGAAAAGCTTGATATGGAAGCTGCTTTTAAAACCAATAAAATCGATTCTTCAGGAGCGACTTTAGAGCCGTTCTCAACCGAAACGAATACTCAGAACGTAGTTTTCAACTATCAGCCCGCGCCACTGATAAACATCATGGCCGACGTTGACCGCCAGAGAAAATCGGATTCAAGGCCTGATCAGGGCAATTCCGGAAAAGACAGCACAACGCTGAGCGTTGTTGCCCTTGAAATGGGAAAATTCCAGTCCACTTCTCTCAGCATCGTGAAACAAAGTTATCCTGGTTTCGCATCGGGTGGAACCAACGCTGAAACTTCTTCTTTAAACACTACCTACATGATCAGCCCGGAATTACTCCTTTCCCCTTCAATTTCGAAAACAAAAACCAGCACGCAGAGTTCTACGAGCGATTCCACACGTAAAACCGCCGAACTCGAGTACAGGCATAAATTAAAACCTCTTGAGATATCGATTCAAAGAGACTGGACAGACACATCTACACATCAGGAAACCACTTCTCAATCCAGTGCCAACAATCAACTTTCATTTGATGTTAAATATACCTTCAAAGAAAAATTGGGAGTGATATATAGTTTCGATAACAGGAAAACAAGCTCGGCTAATTCATCCAGCAAGTCTGATACTCATACTTACCAGTTGGATTATGAACCATCTAAAAAAATGGATTTCCGTCTTTCTTATTCTTCCGATGTAGATAAAACGCAGACAACTATATCACAGCGAAAACTGATACTTGAATCAGATATCGCGTTAAGCGATATTATTCACTGGCGATCGAAATTCACTAAATCGAAGTACACAGATTCTGTTAATCTGAATAACGGCTACAAAGGGACTTATCTTGAATCAGAATTCAGGGCTGAATTTTAATCATGTCAAACAGCCGAAAGACAGTTCAATCCCTTGCAGTTCTCTGCGATTCTTCGCTGTCTCCCCATCAAACGAATAAGCAACTTGATATAACATCATCTGAAACATCGTTCTTTATTGAGCTTGCCACTGAAAATCGTGTTCTCGCGCTGTTGGGCAAAAACCTTCAGGATAGAGAATTACCAGATGAATGGATTTCCGTAATTAATGATTTGAATAAACTGTGTTTAAACACTGCTGCATTGAATTTATTGTTCCTGCACCACGCGGATAATATTCTTCAAGAGGCAAGACTTCAAAATATAGATATGATACCTCTTAAAGGAATAGGTTTTATCGATCGTATCTATAAACCCGATGAAAGACAGCTTATCGATATCGATATAATGGTCAAATATGATCAGATTCAACAATGCAATTCATTAATGAATAAGCTTCAGTTCACAACTCCCGAAAGCTGTCTTCCCGACAGGTTTTCAATGGATTACTCAGGGGAAATTAAATATTCGGCAATCAAGACAGGAACAAACATTGATGTTGAACTTCAATGGGATCCGGTTCCATATCTGTCAAAAAGAGTTTTCTGCATCGAGCCGGAAATATTCTGGAAAAACAGGAATGATAACAGCATGCTTTCGCCGGAGGCGGAAATTCTTTATCAGATTGTGCATCTGTCACTCAGACACCCATATACAAGATTAATATGGTTTATTGACATAAAGCGTTTAATTGAAAGTTCCGACATCGACTGGGAACTTCTATCAGATTACATTATCAATTCCGGACTGAGTATCGCCTCAAGACATATCTTTAATTTTTTAAGAAGATACTTATGGTTGGAGCTTCCTCACAGCTTTATTAAAAAATTGAAAATCGGCGGGCGGGAAACCGTTCTGGACAATTTGATTATCGAGACAATTGCAGGCAATAAAAGGCTCAAAAGAACCGGTATATGCACGTTCTTATCAGCGGAAAACAAAATCAAACTGTTGTCTGCCATGCTTTTCCCAGATCGTGTTTTCATGGAAAAAAGATATCCGAATGCGCCGTTACCCATTTCCTATGCAATAAGATTGTTTGATCTCGGAGTCAAATCGACAGGAATACAATTGCCCTATAATATCAGTGATCGGACTGCAAGCCGTTAATAGCCGTATCGTATGGCGGATCAGGAGAAACGCCTGAAAAACCCATATAAATAATGTTCGCGTCTTCACTCAGTATTTCAGTGAATACAACCGCATCTCCGGCCACATTCCAATTCGGTATTATGTAATTATGCGAGCCGGTTGTCGCCGCGGCAGGAGTCGTTCCGCTGATATCCATATAATAAATGTTGCTGCAGGAGGACAAAGGAGGCTCCTGCCCCCCGCCTGAAGTTCCGCATGGCGCATCGAACTGCATAACGATCATTCCATCTTCATTAATATCCGGTTGTAACGAAGAACAATCCGTCTGTCCTGAAGCGCAACCGGATACTCCTGAAAGCGCTGAATCAAAAAGAAGTGATAAAGCGAACGGCGAGGAAAGTTGAATTTTCCATAAGTTTGAATACTCTATGATTCCTGCTCCTCCTCCGGTACTTCTGAACGAGTTAAAAACCAGATAACCATCTGCGCCCACCCAGGAAGGAGAATCATCTATTGCGGAATGGCTTGTTACCTGATTCTGAATTCCCCCGGCAGCAGAGACAGTATATATATCGTAGTTACCTGCGGCATCCGATGAGTATGCAAGGTAGCTTCCGCTGTTTGACCATGAAATCGACCTGTAATGAACACCTGAAGTTGAAGTTACCTGTTGCAGCGATGATGCGCCGTCACAATCTACGGTATATATATTCTGACTACCTGTCGTGTTTTCTCGCACAAAAGCAACTTTATTCGCATCGGGATTCAGCGAAGGATAACTGTGAGAATACCCGGGAAGGTCATCATAAACGATTCTTTCGGAAGAAGGAATATCAGGATCATAGGCATACACCCTGTTATATCCTGATCTTGAATCTGAATTTATAAAAATAATTTTGCATACAGAAATATCATCAAAATATACATTTCTTTGAACTTGATAGCTATCGCTGTCTTTCAAGGCGACAACGTTAATTGTCTCGGGATTCGAATCTATCTGAACACCAGTTGAAAAATTTCCGCTCGAATCAACTGTTACAGAAATGGAGTTAACCGTCACCTGCGCGCCTGGAACAGTTTGTCCTGAAACAGTAAGACTGTTCTGTGTATATATCTGTCCATCGTAGACCGGGGAACTTACAACAAGAAACAATTCATCGGCAGAAGTTGATGATGTGACTGGATTAGTTCCGCCGCCGCCACATCCCGAAAAGAACACTGCTGAAAAAAATGCAATCAGTAATATAAATATTGTGTTTTTCATATCATCGCCTGTTTTTTAACTGCCTCATCCAGTATCTTAGCCTGTATCAAAGTATTTCTCAATTTTTGTATCTGAAGCATATTCGGCCCATCGGACAATGCTTCATCGGGCTCTTCATGCGTTTCGACGAAAATTGCATCCACTCCTACAGAAACAGCGGCTCGTATCAGCGGCTCGACGAATTCTCTCTGCCCTCCGCTCGATGTCCCCGCGCCACCGGGAAGCTGCACGCTATGCGTGGCATCGAAACACACAGGATATCCGAATTGCCTCATAATTGGTATGGATTTGAAATCCACTACAAGATTGTTGTATCCGAAAACGCTTCCTCTTTCCGTTATAATTATTTTCCTGTTACCGGAACTTACACACTTGGATATTATATTACGCACATCCCATGGAGCCAGAAACTGTCCTTTTTTGACATTAACAGGCTTGCCGGTTTTTGCCGCAGCTACTATCAAATCAGTCTGCCGGCATAAAAAGGCGGGGATTTGTATAACATCTATGAAAGGCGTTATCTCTTCGACTTCTTCGTTGGTGTGGACATCAGTAATAACAGGCAGACCGAGCTCATTTTTAATTCTTCTGAAAACTCTTTTACCCGCTTCTATCCCGAGTCCACGGAATGAATTAATCGATGACCTGTTGGCTTTGTCATATGAAGTTTTAAAGACAAAGGGTATTCCAAGGTCCGATGTCATTTTAGAGAGGTCTTTTGCCATATCAAAACATGATTCTTCATCTTCAAGCACACAGGGACCTGCAAACAATACGAATGGATTTCCAGCGCCTATTGGGATTCCAGCGATCTCAAAACTATACACTATGATTATTCCTCATCTATCGGTGCTTTAAATATTATAGCCGTTACACTAAAAATAGTATCCATCACAAGGAAAGTATCTGTTCCAGATAACGGTGCCCTTCGACAATCTGAATTTCAATATTCATTACCAGCCACTTACATCTTGGCTTGAAATGTCCGGGCATTCTGACAACATCCTTTTCCGTGGTAATTATCCAGTCCACTCCTGTTTTCAGAGCAGTGTCTTCAACATCTCTTAAATCACCATCACCATAAGGATGATGGTCCGTGAACCTGAATGCAATTCTTGGAGTTCCTGAAATATATTCTACCATAGATTCAAATGATTCGGAGTTCCCTATCCCGCTCAAACAAAGCAACTTCCGTCCACGCAAATCTTCAATTTCCGGCACCTCGACACAATCGAATACCCCATTAACATCGGAAACTTTGTATTTTGAAGTAATAATCCCTTTACCGGGATATTCTTTTTTCAGATATTCTTTTAGTTTCTCGACTTCATCCCGGTTTACACATTCAAGCTTCGTGATCCAGAACAAATCGGCCCTGTTCAGATTCTCTATCGGTTCTCTCAACAAGCCGGCCGGAAATACCTTTCCGAATCCGAATGGCTGAACAGCATCTATTACCACTATATCGACATCGCGCTTAAGGGTTATAAACTGAAACCCGTCATCGAGAATGACAACATCCCTGTCATATTTCTCGACAAGCGCCTTCCCGGCTCTGGTTCTGTCAACATCTATGGCAACTACAGTATCATCTTCTTTGCTGATAAAAAGAATCGGCTCATCGCCTGTCAAATGCCATGTTTTGTTGTCCTCCGGTCTGCGCAGAATTATCGTTCCGGTCCCTTCCCTTCCATAGCCTCTTGTTGCAACTCCCGCTTTCTTTTTTCTTTTACCGAATTCTTCAGCGAGATATTTGCATATCGGAGTTTTCCCGGTTCCCCCCAGAGTAATGTTACCCACACTTATCACCGGAACACCTATATCATCTTTTTCCCGTTTACTTAATGACGACAATCTTCTCTCGTAAATCAAAGAGTACAACCCGGACAATAATGATAATATTCCCCTGACTGATGAAGATATCAGCCCTTTCCTTTCACCAGAAATAACAGGATAGACTATTGAGCCTTTTCTTCTATCTATAATCATTTAACACATTCCTTAAAAAGACGATACGCTCTATCTGCCGCGCCCGCATTTCTTTTAACAACATCAAATGCATTGGCATCCAATGAATCCCGATATTCTTTATTATTCAAATATTTGTTAAATTCACTCACAATATCTTCTTCATTCCTAACCTGTATACCGCCGTTGTTCTCTTCGAGCACATTAACACTTGATTCAAAATTCATCATGTATGGGCCATAAAATGCAGCTTTGCCACAAGCAGCGGGTTCAAGTATATTGTGACCGCCCCTTTCTATCAAACTGCCACCCACAAAACAAAGTTCTGCCAGTGAATACAAATATCTCAATTCACCAATCGTATCTAAAATAATTACTTCATCTTTGATCATCGAGTCTTCGCTCAATGATGATCTCAATACAGGTTCTAAATCCTTACTCCTTACGATATCAACAACTTCCGCCGCCCTCTCTATGTGCCTCGGAGCAATTACCAGCCTGATTCCGGTATTTCTTGTTGTTATTGATTTGTATGCGTCCAGCAACATTTCTTCCTCGCCCGGATGCGTGCTCCCTGCAATAACAATTCCAGCCTCACCAGGTTTGAATATATCTTTCAGCCTGTTTATTTTATCGCTGTCTATATCTGACATCTGTCCGTCGAACTTCATATTCCCAACCACATGAACCTTATTTTCATTGGCTCCCAGCTCAATTATTCTGTCCGCATCCTTTTGTGTCTGCATACCGAGAATCCGTATCGATTTAAAAACAGTTTTATATAGCTTTTTTATTATTCCTGAAGCTGAAACCATACGATCGGAAACACGTCCGTTCATTAGCATGACAGGAACACCTTTTCTGTCGCTTTTAACTATCAAATTCGGCCATATTTCTGTTTCCATGAGAATAAGCGCCCTGGGCTTAAGAACATTCAGCGCCCTTCTTATCACCCACGGAAAATCGAGCGGAAAATAAATCGGTATTATTTTGTCTCCAAATGTTTTTTCCAGAATTTCCATCCCGCCCTTTGTGGTGGTGGAAACCACAACAGGAGTTCCAACTTCCTTTTCCTGCAACAATCTAATCAGGGGAATAGCGCCAACAGCTTCTCCAACCGACACAGCATGCAGCCATATCGTGCCACTCGATCCGATTCTGTTTTTCTTAACTCCATATTCCGCAAATCGCTCTGACAAAGTACCCTTGTACTTTTCATTTTTCATTGCCTGCACATGAAGATACGGAATCAATAAAGGAGATAACATAGAAATCAAAAAGTTGTATAGTGTGTAATTAAGCAAGATACACCACAGACGGTTGATAATCGCCGTTTTATATCAATCAATTTTGTCAAGATCAATAGAAGTTTATCTAATAGAAATGATGTTGTAAAGCTCGCTCAATTCAGCGATGTATATATTAAAATATAATTGCTTATAAAATGACAAAAAAGTTGATTTAACTAAGGTTTTTCCCAGTTGACTTTTTATTTTCTGTTCGTTATAATCACAAAACGAATTGCGGGATCGTCTAACGGCAGGACGGCTGACTCTGGATCAGTTGGTCTAGGTTCGAATCCTAGTCCCGCAGATGGGCCCCTTCGTCTAGTGGCCCAGGACGTCGGATTCTCAGTCCGAAAACAGG